>WNFI01373584.1_pt1 | contig 62898 bp, 61 predicted proteins | sample 5400471 | NCBI WGS metagenome assembly WNFI01 (sample SAMN13153348, study PRJNA577476) | soil metagenome | isolation source: 100 cm saprolite on Douglas fir-dominated hillslope | place: USA:California | collected 2013-09-17 | reverse complement strand
AGCGAAGCGAGATCCGGGGTCCATCTCGCCCGTGGCAGCATGGACCCCGGCTCGCGCGGCTGCGCCGCTTGGCCGGGGTGACGACTGAGGATGTTCTGCGGGAATTGGGGTCAGAGTAGGTCAGAGTCCCGGCGCTGGTGTCCTGGATAGCGGATCGGCCGTAGCCGGGCCTGGTCGCCGGCGCGTCAAGCCAAGCCCCGTCCTCTGCAACCGTTTTGCGACTTGGGCGGTTGATTGGGGTGATGAGCCACCCGGATCAGCGCGGCCGTTCGACGCGCGGGACAATATGGAGAATTGCACCGGCGAAAAGCGCCCGCGCAATTCTTTTGCGTCCATTCTGCGCGCCAGTTCAACGGCTTGAGAAAACAATTGCAGTATTGCGCCGTTTTCAGGGGGGCGGGCGGGCCGCCGGCGCGGCTCGAGGATTATCCCGCGAACCGCTCCACGATTCGCCGCAGGAACGTCTCGCACAGCGCCACCTGCTCGAGCGCCACGAACTCGTTCGGCTTGTGCGCCTGCTCGATGTCGCCCGGGCCGCAGACGATGGTCGGAATCCCCGCGGCGTCGAACAGCCCGGCTTCGGTGCCGAACGACACCTTGCCCATCGCCGCGTTGTCGCCGGTCGCCGATTTGGCGAGCTGCGCCACCTCGGCGTCTTCGTCGGTCGACAGGCCCGGGAAGCCGGACAGCTCGGTCCACGAAAATCCGGTCCCGGGCACCACCGTCGTCATCTTGGGCTGCAAGACCGTCTCGGCGTGGCGCCGCACGTCCGCGACCAGCGCCTTCGGATCCTGGCCGGGCAGGTAGCGGAATTCGAAGTCGAACCAGCAATCCTTGGGCACGATGTTGAGCGCGGTGCCGCCGTGGATCACGCCCGTATGCGCCGTCGTGTGCGGCACGTCGAAATCGCGGTCGAACGGGCCTTCGGCGGCGAAGCGCCGCTCCAGGCCGGTGATATGGGAGATCACCTCGGCGGCGTATTCGATGGCGTTCACGCCGCGCGGCGCCAGCGAGGAATGGCATTCGGCGCCGTGCACATGGCAGCGATAGCTGGTCTTGCCTTTGTGCGCGCGGATCACCTTCATCGACGTCGGCTCGCCGACCACGCAGGCGATCGGCTTGACCTTCAGCCGGCCGAGCTCGGCGATCAACCGGCGCACGCCGATGCATCCGACTTCCTCGTCGTACGAAAACGAGAGATGCACCGGCGCGGTCAGGCGCAGCCGCTGGAACTCCGGCGCCAGGGCCAGCGCGGTGGCGACGAAGCTCTTCATGTCGCAGGTGCCGCGGCCGTACAGCCGGCCGTCCTTTTCGACCACCTGGAACGGGTCGCTCGCCCAGTCCTGGCCGTCGACGGGCACCACGTCGGTATGGCCGGACAGCACGACGCCGGGCCGATCCGGCGGTCCGATGGTGGCGAAGAGATTGGCCTTTTTCTCCGTCTCGTCGAAGACGAGCTGGGACGGGATCCCGAGGCCGGTCAGATACTCCTGCACGAACCGGATGAGGGCGAGATTCGAATTGCGGCTCGTGGTGTCGAACGCGATCAGCTTCTTGATCAGGTCGACCGTGGCTTGGCTGGGAGCGCGGCTGGGCGTGGGCATGGGGGATGGGGCCGGTCTGGTCGGCGGAATGCGATCGCGCTTACTATGTCTGATATGTGGTGCCGCCGCCAGCCCGCCAAGCCGGTCTTGATCGTCCTCGCATGAGGCGCGTCGCACTCCTAGGCGCGGTGCTCGAGGCCAACGCCTTCGCGCCGACCACCACCGAGGCGGATTTCCGGCGCCTCTGCTATCTCGAAGGCGACGCCATGATGGTGGAGGCGCGCAAGCCCGCCCCCGCCATGCCGAAAGAGATCCCCGGCTTCGTCACGGCGATGGATGACGCGGGTCCGTGGACGCCGGTTCCGATCGTCGTCGCGGCGGCCGAGCCCGGCGGCCCGGTCGATCACGATTTCTTCGCACGCCTCCTCGCCGATATGCGGCGGCGCCTGGACGCGGCCGGACCGCTCGACGCCGTCTACATCGTCAATCACGGCGCCATGACCTCGACGCGGAGCCACGATCCCGACGGCGAGCTGTACCGGATGGTGCGGGAGACGGTCGGCCCGCTTGTCCCGGTCGCCGCCACCGTCGACCTCCACGCCAATATTTCGGAGACCATGGTCGACAGCGTCGACGTGCTGATCTCCTACATCACCAATCCGCATGTCGATCAGGACGCGCGTGGGGCCGAGGCGGCGCGGGCGCTGCTGTGGCTGATGGCCGGCGGTGTGGCGCGCAGGGCCTTCATCCGCCTGCCGCTGACCCCGGCCAGCGTCACCCTGCTCACCGCCGCCGGCCCTTACGCCGACCTGATCGCGGAAGGCCAGCGGCGCCTCACACCCGACATCCTCAACGTCTCCGTCGTCGGCGGGTTCGTGTTCTCCGACACGCCGAAGAACGGGATCGCGGTCGTCGTCACCGCGCGTGGCGACGTCCGGCCGGCCCGCGCGCTGGCGCTGGACCTCGCGCGCCGCGGCTGGGCGGATCGCGGGCGCTTCGTCAAAGCCCTGACGCCGCTCGACGAAGGGGTGCGGATGGCGGTCGCGGCGGGTGCCGATCCGTCGCGGCCGGCGCAGATCTATGCCGACGCCGGTGACAACCCGGGCGGCGGCGGCCGCGGCAACACGACCTGGCTTCTGTCGGCGCTGTGCGAAGCCGGCAGCCAGGGTGTCCTTCTCGGCGTCTTCGTCGATCCCGACCTGGCGGCCGAGGCGCATGGTCGCGGCCGCGGTGGTCGCTTTCGCGCCGTGTTCAACCGCGGCGGCGAAACCGAATTCTCCAAGCGCTTCGAAGCCGACGCGACGGTGGTCGGCCTGTCGGACGGTATCTGCGTCGGCCGTCGCGGCGTCTTTGCCGGCCGCACCCTCGACCTCGGCCCGGTGGCAGCCCTCGAGCTCGGCGGGGTGACCGTCGTTGTCGGCACCCATCGCAAGCAGTGCGCCGACCCGGTGCAGTTCGAGTGCGTCGGCCTCGACATCGCCCGGGCGCGGACGGTCGTCGTGAAGTCGCGCGGCCATTTCCGGGCCGGGTTCGACCAGTATTTCGCGCCCAAGCAGGTGTTCGAGATCGACGCGCCCGGCCTGACCTCGCCGGTGCTCGAGCGCTTCCAGTTCCGGCATCTGCCGCGGCCGGCCTTTCCGCTCGACCGCGACGCCACATGGACCGAACCGGACTGGGGCCTGTCGGGAGCCGTGCCCTGATTTGGCCTTATCCCGCCGGCGGGCGGCTTGCCAAAGCGGCTGAGTTCGGCGATTCTGCGCTGAAACCGGGGACGCCCGGACGGTCGGTTGCGGAAGCCGGCCGGGAGCGGGCAGGGACTAGAGGGCGGCGTATGTTTCGAGTGAATTTGCGGGCGCTCGCGTGCCTCGTGGCCGCGGCGATGGTGTCAACTGTTGCGGCCGCCGAGGACCTGACAGTCGCTCTCAGCGGCGCCGTCACCTCGATGGACCCGCAGTTCCATGTGCTCAGCCCCAACAATGCCGTCGCCCGCCACCTCTTCGACAGGCTGGTCGACACCGACGAACATCAGCGCCCGCGACCGGGTCTCGCCACCGAGTGGAAGGCCATCGATGACACCACCTGGGAGTTCAAGCTCCGCCAGGGTGTAAAGTTCCACGACGGCAGCGACTTCACCGCCGAGGACGTCGTCGCCACCTTGAAGCGGGTGCCGTGGGTGCCGAACAGCCCGTCGTCGTTCCGCATCTACACCCAGGCGATCGTCAGCACCGAGATCCTCGACCCCTACACCATCCGCTTCAAGACCGCGTCTCCCTATCCGCTGCTGCCGATCGACCTGTCGGCGGTCCACATCATCTCCAGGAAGTTCGAGCAGGCGCCGACCGGCGACTTCAACTCGGGCCGCGCCGCGATCGGCACCGGGCCGTTCAAGTTCGTCGAATACGTGCCCGGCGACCGCATCGTGCTGGTCCGCAACGACAGCTATTGGGGGCCCAAGCCGGACTGGCAGCGCGTCACCCTCAAGCAGATCAGCAACAACTCGGCCCGCGTCGCGGCACTGCTCGCCGGCGACGTGCAGATCATCGAGCAGGTGCCGTCGACCGACTACGCGAAGCTCAGGACCACGCCGGATGTCGCGGTGTCGGAGATCGTCGGCAACCGCCTCATCTACCTGCATCTGGATTCATTCCGCGACCAGACGCCGTTCGTCACTGACAAGACGGGAGCAGTGCTGCCGAACAACCCGCTGAAGGACGTCCGTGTCCGCCGGGCGCTGTCGAAGGCGATCAACCGACAGGCGATCGTCGATCGCATCATGGAAGGCATCGCCATCCCGGCCGGCGGCCTCATGGCCGAGGGCTTCTTCGGCGTGAGCCCGAAGCTGAAGCCCGACCCGTTCGATCCCGAGGGTGCGCGCAAGCTGCTCACCGAGGCCGGCTATCCGAACGGCTTCGGCATGACCATCCACGGCCCGAACGACCGCTACCTCAACGACGAGAAGATCCTGCAGGCGATCGGGCCGATGTTCAACCGCGTCGGCATCGACACCAAGGTTGTGACCCAGCCGTGGGCGACCTTCGCCAGCGCGTCGAGTGCTCCCAACTACGCGTACAGCGTGATGCTGGTCGGGTGGGGCGCCGACACCGGTGAGGTCTCCTCGCCGCTGCGCTCGCTGCTGGCCACGCCCAGCAAGGACAAGGGGTGGGGCGGCTCGAATCGCGGCCGCTATTCCAACCCGAAGATGGATGCGCTGCTCTCGCAGGCGCTGGAGACGGTCGACGATCAGAAGCGCGACAAGCTGCTGCAGCAGGCTTCGGAAGTCGCCATCGCTGACGTTGGCCTCATTCCGCTGCACTACCAGATCAATGTCTGGGCGACGCGCAAGGGCTACACTTACGCGCCGCGCGCCGACGAATACACGCTGGCGCACTCCGTCCACCCGGCGAAGTGAGCACGGCACATATCCCTCAGCCTTGGCCGGGCAGCCCCTCCCCCCTTGAGGGGGAGGGTGCCCGAGGCCGCAGGCCTCGGGCGGGTGGGGGGTCAGGCGCGCAGCGCGGCAAGAATGGTCAGCAGCACGCCGTCCGTGTTGCTCAGCACTTCATTATCCCAGAAGCGAACCACGCGATAACCGCGCGCCTCGAGCCAATGAGTACGAATGGCGTCTTTGGTGCTGTCCGCATGTTGTCCGCCATCGACTTCGATGATCAGCTTCGCGTCGGCACAGAAAAAGTCGACGACATGGGGACCGATCGGATGCTGGCGCCGGACGCGAAAGTCTCGGAGCTGCTTGCGGCGCAAGCGAGACCACAAACGGATTTCCGCGTCCGTCGGCGTTGCGCGCAAGCTGCGCGCCAGCGGCGATGCCATGGTGCAATCGTGGCATGACACAGCGCCTGCGGCCACCCCCCACCCGGCAGCGCTGGCGCGCTGCCGACCGCCCCCTCAAGGGGGGCGGGGCTACGGAATATCTGGGCGGCGGCGTGTCATGACCGTCTTCATCATCCGCCGCCTGATGCAGGCCGTTGTGGTCCTGCTGGTGATGTCGCTGATCGTGTTCGTCGGCGTCTATCTGATCGGCAATCCGGCGGACGTGCTGATCGCGGCCGACGCCGATCAACGGGAGCGCGAGCGCGCCATCATCGCCCTCGGCCTCGATAAGCCGTTATGGGAGCAGTACCTGTTCTTCCTCGGCGGGGCCCTGCACGGCGATCTCGGCAAGTCCTTCGTCTACAACATTCCGGCCCTGCAGCTGATCGTGCAGCGCATGCCGGCGACGATCGAGCTGGCGCTGGCGGCGATGCTCATCGCGGTGGGGCTCGGCATCCCGCTCGGCATGTACGCCGGGTACCGGCCGCAATCGGTCCTTGCCCGGACCATCATGGCCGGCTCGATCCTGGGCTTCAGCCTGCCGACCTTCTGGGTCGGCTTGATGCTGATCATGGTCTTCGCGGTCCAGCTCGGCTGGCTGCCCTCGACCGGGCGGGGTGCCACCGGCACGGTGTTCGGGATCACCACCAGCCTCGTCACGCGCGACGGGCTGGCCCACGTCCTGCTGCCGGGGCTCAACCTGGCGCTGTTCAACCTCGCGCTGGTGATCCGGCTGACCCGCGCCGGGATGCAGGAGAACATGCCGATGGACTATGTGAAGTTCGCGCGCGCCAAGGGGCTCACAATCCGCCGCGTGATCTTCGTTCACGTGTTCAAGAACATCCTGATCCCGCTGATCACGGTCATCGGGCTCCAGCTGGGGGCGGTCTTTGCCTTCGCGGTGGTGACCGAAACCGTGTTCGCCTGGCCCGGCATGGGCAAGCTGATCATCGATTCGATCAACCGGCTCGACCGCCCGGTGGTCGTCGCGTACCTGCTGGTCACGGTCACGATGTTCGTGGTGATCAACCTCGTGGTCGACATCCTGTACTCGGTGCTCGATCCGCGCGTCCGTCTGTCGGACAAGAGCTGAGCGGATGACCACCGTCCTGCCCCAGGATCCGATGGTGGTGGCACCGGCAGCCCGCGTGGAGACGCCGTTCCGCCGCTTCGTCGTGGATTTCTGCGACAGCAAGCTCGCGCTCGCCGGTCTCTTCGTGTTCGTCGCCGTCATCATCATCGCGCTGGTGGCGCCGTCGATCTCGCCGCAAAACCCGTATGACCTGAGCCAGCTCGATATCCTCGACGGCCGCCAGCCGCCGGGGACGATGTCGGCCAGCGGCTTCGTGTTCTGGCTGGGGTCGGACGATCAGGGCCGCGACATGCTGTCCGGCATCTTCTACGGGCTCAGGATCTCGCTGGCGGTCGGCGTGATCTCGACCGTGATCGCGCTGGTGGTCGGCGCGGGCCTGGGCCTGCTCGCCGCCTATGCCGGCGGGCGGCTGGAAGGCTTCATCATGCGCATCGTCGACATCCAGCTGAGCTTCCCGGCCATCCTGGTGGCGCTCATCCTGCTGGCGGTGCTGGGGCAGGGCATGTCGAAGATCATCGTCGCCCTTGTGACCGTGCAGTGGGCGTATTACGCGCGGACGGTGCGCGCCACGGCCCTCGTCGAACGGCGCAAGGAGTATGTCGAGGCGGCGCGCTGCCTGGCACTCAGCCACAGCCGCATCATGTTCCGGCATCTGCTGCCGAACTGCATGCCGCCGCTGATCGTCGTCGCCACCGTCCAGGTCGCCCACGCCATCGCGCTCGAGGCGACGTTGTCGTTCCTGGGCATCGGGCTGCCGATCACCGAGCCGTCGCTCGGCCTGCTGATCGCCCGCGGCTACGAGTACCTGCTGTCGGGAAAATACTGGATCAGCTTCTTCCCGGGCCTGGCGCTCCTGGTCACCATCGTCAGCATCAACCTGATCGGCGACCAGCTCCGGGACGTGCTCAACCCCCGCCTGCAGCATTGAAGCCGTTCGATTTAGGCGGGCGCAATTGAATCACCTCTCCCGTCGGGAGAGGTCGCGAGTGGTAGCGAGCGGGTGAGGGGCAACGCTTCAGCGTCACGCTACTTTGTCACTATGGCGAGACGGCGAGGGTTCCCTCACCCGGCGCTTCGCGCCGACCTCTCCCCAGGGGAGAGGTGACCAGTGGAGCCGTGAATTATATTGCTCGTAGCTCAACGGATTCGCTCTAACCCTACGGAATGGTAATGTAGGGGCGGGCAGCCGCCCGGAGGGTCAGGACCCATGGAATTCGGCATTCTCTTCACCTCGCATCCCAACGCCGAAAAGGAGCCGTTTCCGCACCGCGACGTGCATGCGCGCGTCACGCGCGAGATCGTGCGCGCCGACGCGCTCGGCTTCGATTACGCCTGGATCGCCGAGCATCACTTCACCGACCAGTACGGCATCATGCCGGACGTGTTCGTCTATGCCGGCTACCTCGCGGCGCTGACCAAGCGGATCAAGATCGGCACCGCGGTGGTGACCCTGCCGCTGGCCAATCCCTTGCGGGTGGCCGAGAACGCCGCGTTCGTCGATATCCTGAGCCAGGGTCGCTTCGTGCTCGGCCTGGGCTCGGGCTATCGCAAATACGAGTTTGACGGCTTCGGCATCGATTTCGAGGCCCGCCGCGACATCCAGGAAGAGGCGGTGCCGCTGCTGCTCGACCTGTTCCACAACAAGCGCGTCCGCCATAAGGGCAAGCACTTCACGGTCGACGTCGAGGGTGAATACCAGCTGTTCCCGCATCCGGTGCAGCAGCCGCATCCGCCGATCTTCCTCGCCGGCGCCACCGACCGCTCGATCGGCGTGGCCGGCAAGACCGGCTTCGGCCTGATGCTGTCGACCTGGACGCCGTTCGAGGGCCTGGCCAAGCACGTGAAGATCTATCGCACGGCGGTCGAACAGACCCCGCAGGCGCTGCGCGGCAACCCGGCGCGCGGGCACGTCGATATCGCCCGCTACGTCTACGTCGCCGAGACCGACGCGAAGGCGCGGGCGGAGAGCGAAGCCGGCATCCTCAAGCACCAGAGCCATTTCGCGAGCAGCCTGACCTCGGGCTATCTCGGCACGGTCGCCACCGCCGGCGCCGGCAGCCGCGACTACGACACCTTGCTCCGCGAGGTCATCCTGCACGGCTCGCCGGCGACGGTGATCGAGAAGATCGAGCGTCTGCACGGACTGACGGGCCTGGATTCGTTGATGCTCCATTATCCGCCCTGGTACGGGCCGGAGCGGGCGCTGGGATCGCTCGAGCTGTTCGCGCGCGAAGTCATGCCGAAATTCAAGACCAACCGGTCGGCGCGGCTGGCGGGCGACTGACGGCCGCGTGACTTCAACCGACAGGGTCCATCTCGAGACCGGCGTCCTGATCGTCGGCGCGGGTGCCGCCGGAATGTCCGCGGCGATCGCCGCCGACGAGGCGGGCGCCGACGTGCTGCTGGTCGACCGCTCGTTGATCGGCCGCGGCGGCGCCACGGTCATGGCGCAGATGACGGTGGCGGTGGCGCTGGGCGAAGAGGTGCCGGACGGCTGGCGCGACCACCTCGCCGACACCTTGAACGCCGGACGCGGCCTGTGCGACGAGCGGCTCGCCGCCCTTGTGTGCGAGCGCGGGCCCGAGGAGATCCGGCGCCTCGACGGCTGGCATGTCGGCTGGGCGCGTCACGCCGACGGCCGCATTCGCGCGGCGCAGGCCCCCGGCCACGACCGGCCGCGCTGTGTCTACGTGGACTTTCTGTCCACCGGCCCCGCGGTGTCGCGCACCATGCGCGGCCAGGTGCAGCGCCAGGAACGGATCAAGCGCGTCGGCGATCTCTGCATCACCGATATCGTCATTTCCGACGGTGCCGCCGCCGGCGCGGTTGGGTTTTCGGTGAGCGACGGACGTCCGGTATCGATCGCCGCCAAGGCGGTCATCGTCGCGACCGGCGGCCTGACCCGGCTTTACCAGCGCAACAGCGCGTCGTCGAACATGGGCGGCGACGGCTATGCGCTGGCCCTGCGCGCCGGCGCCGAGCTCATCGACATGGAGTTCGTCCAGTTCTTCCCGATCGGCCATCTGGCGCCGCGGCTGATCGGCATGGACCCGATCATGTGGGACCCGTTCCGCTACAAGCTCGGCGGACGGTTGCTCAACGCCAAGGGGGAGGAGTTCGCCTCTGCTTCTGGCGTGGCCGAGGATGGGCGCTATGTGACGCCGCGCGACCTTTTGACCCACGCGATCTTGAAGGAGGTCGAGGCCGGGCGCGGCTCGCCGGCCGGCGGCGTGTTCCTGTCGTTCAAGCACGTGCCGGCCGACCGGTTGCGCGAGGCGTTCGGCCCGATCATCGACCGCCTCGCCGCCAACGGCATCGATCTCGCGCGCGATCTGATCGAGGTGGCGCCGATCGCGCATTATCACATGGGCGGCATCCGCGTGACGCCGGATATGGCGACCGGCGTGCCGCGCCTGCTGGCCGCCGGCGAGGCGGTCGGCGGGGCCAACGGGGCCAACCGGCTGTCCGGCAACGCCGTGACCGAGGCGCTGGTCTTCGGCCGGGTGGCCGGCCTCGAAGCCGCGAAGCTGTCATCGGCGCCGGACGCTTGGCGCGATGCTGACGCAGCACCGGCGATGTCGCTCGTATCGGCGACCGGTCCGACGCTGAACACGGCCGCTGTGGTCAGCCAGCTTCAGGCGGTGATGAACCGCCATGTCGGCCCGTTCCGCACAGCCACCGGGCTTGAAACGGCGCTGGTTGAGATCGACAGTCTGGCGCGGGCGATCGGCACCCGACCGCCGGGGGTACCCGGCCGCTTCGAGACGGCCCGGCTCGACTGGTTCGACGCCCGCAACATGCTGCTGGTCGCCGAGACGGTCGCGCGCGCCGCCCTGGCGCGCGAGGAAAGCCGCGGCGCTCACCAGCGCGATGAGTTTCCAGACACGGACGAGGACTGGGCGGTGAACCAGACGGTCAGTCTGCGCGACGGCCGTCTCGTGCTGTCGCGGGTTCCGGTCGGTGCTGCACCAGCCGAGGCGTCGGCATTTAGGCCAGCGCCAGCGCTACACGGGTTCAATCACACGTAGACGTCCTTGACGGAGTTTATGCGCCGTCGGCTTAATGACAATTTCCACGTCCCGGCCGAGCGCGGTCAACCAGCTTGTAAGCCGGTCAATCGTGACACTCTCCATGCGGCCACGAAATATTTTGGAAAGCGTCGGCTGATCTGTGCCGCAGAGCTGCGCCGCTTCCTGTTGTGTCAACTTGCGCCGGGCGATCGTGTCTTTGATCGCAATGATCAAGTTGCTCTTTGCGGTTAGCTCCGCGGTTTCAGCCGGCGTGAATCCGATGTCGGCAAATACGTTGCCGCTGCTTTTATCAAACGGAATTTTCGCCATGCTCAGTTCTCCGCATCCAATTCCTGTGCGCGCTGTAAGCGGTTCGAGATCAACTCGGCATCGGGCTTCGGTAGGGCAATGCCAGATTTAGATTTCTTGATGAATGCATGCAGCACGTATAACGCGTTCCTGAGATTCAAGACGTACACCACGCGGTATGCGTTCCGGTCGAAGCGTTCACGCAACTCATAAACGCCGGCTCCAAACTGAGGCAGCGGCTTCATATCGAGCGGGGTTTTGCCCCGCTGCAACTCAAAGAGCCTGGATCCGAAAGAAGCCTTTACCTCGCGCGGCAATGCCGAAAGGTCGTCCTTGCTGCCGGCCATCCAGATGATTGGCCGAACAACGGATAGCCTTGGTTTCTCCATTTGCCCGTGGCGCGGCGTTGCCCTTCGGACTTGCACACTCCGGTTAGTATGATAAATTTACCATATCTCGTCAAGCCCATCGGAGTTTGGCCGGTCGCGTCCCGGTGCTGGTTCGTGGAAGTGCAGTTGGACCTTTCGAATAGGGGATGAAGCGTGGCCCAGTCGGTCATTCAATCATCGCGCATCAGCGCCATGATCTCGTCGGTGTTCATCGCAACATCCCCGCGGCCTCGCAGGTGCGCGACAACGCGGGCACCGCGGCCACTCTTGCTGCTGGTCTTGGCCCGGACGATACGCACGGCCCTGCCGTCGAATCGAAACTCGACTTCCGTATGCGGCAGCAGGCCCGCCCGCTCCCGGATGTCGGCCGGAATGGTCACTTGCCCTCTGGACGTGATACGCATTTGGCCATCCTTGGTTTCCCCTGTAAGACTAATACAGATGGCTAAATACAGCATCACTCTCAGTGACGCGGACTGACGATGACTAAGAAGACCAACGTCGCCGTTGCCGACGCGCGCAGCATAAGTCGTACCGCCACCCTTGTGATCCGACGCGGCAATCCCGGCGAGGCGGCGACCTGGGACAGTTTTGAGGTGGCGTTCGAGCCCGGGCAGTCGGTGCTGGATGGGCTCCGCCGCATCCGCATCGAGCGCGATCCGACGCTCGCCTTCCGCTTCTCGTGCATCAACGCCAATGCGTGCAAGGAATGCATGATGCTCGTCGACGGCAAGGTGGTGTACGCCTGCACGGCGCGGCTCGAACCGCGCGAGATGCGGCTGGAGCCGCTGCCGAACAAGGCGCTGGTCCGCGACCTCGCGACCGAGATCGCGCCGCCCGACGAGCGGCTGGATAATCTCGTGGGCGGGTCGCTTGTGACGAAAGGCTGAACAGGGGAGGGGCATCATGCGGGCGTGGAATGGACTTGCGGCCGGTCTGGTCGCGCTTGTGGCATTGGCCGTGGCGGGGCCGGTGCAAGCGGCGAGCGACGTCCGCTTCGTGCTCGACTTCCTGCTGCAGGGGCAGCAATCGGCGTTCGTGCTCGGGCGCGAGAAGGGCTACTACACGGCGCAAGGTGTCGCCTTCACCGCCTTCGATCCCGGCCGCGGCGGTGCCGATTCCGTGAGCAAGGTCGCGAGTGGCGCGTACGACATCGGCTTCGGCGATCTCAGCGCCATGATCGAGTTCAATGCCAAGAATCCCGGGCGCGAGCTGATCGCCGTCTGCCAGATCTACGATCAGGCGCCGCTCAGCATCATCTCGCTGAAGAAAGCCGGCATCGAGAAGCCGATCGATCTCGTCGGCCGCAAAGGGGCGGCGCCGTCGGTGGACGCGACGTACCGGCTGTTCAACGTGTTCGCGCGGGTGAACGGCTTCGATCCGGCGCGCGTCCAATGGTCGATGGTGCAGCCGCAGGTCCGCGAGCCGCTGCTCGTCCGCGGCGATGCCGATTTCGCGGCCGCCTTCGTCATGACCGCGGTGCCGGCGCTGGTCGGCCTGGGTGTGCCCCGCGACGACATCCGGGTGATGATGCTCCGCGATCACGGCCTCGACCTGTACTCGAACGTGGTGTTCACCACGCCCGCGTTCGCCCGGGAGCATCCCGACGCGGTGCGGGGCTTCGTCAAGGCGACCATCCAGTCGTGGCAGCACGCGGCCGCCGATCCGGACGCGTCGATCGCGGCGCTGAAGCGGGCCGAGCCGTTGTCCGATCCCGCGGTCGAGATCGGGCGGCTGAAATCCGCGCTCGACTTCATCGCGACACCGGACGTGCGCGAGAAGGGGATGGGCGACGTCGATCCGGCGCGGCTCGCCAAGCACATCGACCTCGTGACCGACGGATTTCAGCTGCCGCGCAAGCTTCCGCCGGCGATGGTCTTCGATGCGGGCTTCCTGCCGCCGCCGTCGGAACGGCGGATCGCGCGCTAGGCCGGCGACGCGCTTATAACAAGCGCGATCAAAACACCGCAAGCTTTTACAAGCCAATCTGGCGGCTCTGCACCACCTTTAGACTGAGACAGAGCCAGGCCACCTTGGCGCGCGGTGACGTCGCTATCCATCTGATCGCGCGCGCCGGTGATTGCGGCGCCAAGCGCCAACATACATCGGCCGGGCGTGAGCCCATCCTTTGTGACGCCGCGGTCGTTGTGACACCGCCTGCCATCGTCGCAGCGCTGACTGTAGTCGCCTATGCCCTCAGCGCCCTAGTCCTGATGCGTCTGTAGGCGAGAACGATCCGAGGAACGTCATGACAAACCTTTCACGTCGCAGCGTGCTAGCGGGAGCCGCGGGTGGCTTAACACTGGCGGCGACGGCGGCCCAGGCGCAAACCGGGCAGCCCATGCCGGCACCCAGACGTCCTGGGGCCGGCGGAACTGATCCTGGTCCGCGCGATGCGCTGCGGGACCAGCAAAACCCCGATATTTACGCGCCCCCCGCGACCGATAGCGGCACTCTGCCAAATCTGCGGTTCTCGTTTTCAGACGCGCATATGCGGCTCGAGCCGGGTGGTTGGACCCGTCAGGTGACCGTCCGCGAGCTCGGCGTGTCCAAGAGTATCGCGGGCGTGAATATGCGTCTGAATGCGGGCGCCGTGCGCGAGCTGCACTGGCACAAAGCCGCGGAATGGGCCTACATGCTCTACGGGACTGCGCGCATCACGGCGGTCGATGCGCACGGGCGGAACTTCGTCGATGACGTGGGCGTCGGCGACTTGTGGTATTTCCCCGCCGGCATCCCGCATTCGATTCAGGGTCTCGGTTCGGACGGTTGCGAATTCCTCCTGGTCTTCGACGACGGCGAATTCGACGAAGACGACACCTTCCTGATCACCGACTGGTTCAAGCACACGCCGACCGAAGTACTCGGCAAGAATTTCGGCGCTCCGGCCACGTTGTTCGGGCACACCCCCGATCCGCGCGAGCGGTACATCTTTCCGGCGCCGCTGCCGGGACCTCTTGCCTCCGACAAGATCCCCGGCGCAACCGCGGTGCCGCAGAGCTTCAGCCATCGAATGATGGCGCAGACGCCGATCAAGACGAAGAGCGGAACGGTGCGGATCACGGATTCCAGCGTTTTCCCCGCGTCCACCACGATCGCAGCGGCCCTGGTTGAGATCGAGCCGGGCGGCTTGCGGGAGCTGCATTGGCACCCCAACGCCGACGAGTGGCAGTACTACATCGAAGGCAAGGCCCGCATGGGTGTCTTCGCATCGTCAGGCCAAGCCCGCACCTTCGACTTCCAGGCGGGTGACGTCGGCTATGTGCCCTTCGCCATGGGCCACTACGTCGAAAACATCGGCGACAGACCGGTGCGTTTCCTCGAAATGTTCAAGAGCAGCTACTACGCCGACGTGTCGCTGGAGCAGTGGATGGCGCTCACGCCGCCTGAGCTTGTGGATGCGCATTTGAAGCTCGATCCGCAGGTGATGAACGCGCTGCACAAGCAGAAGACGCCTGTGGTGCCAGGGTAGCGGATCGTCACATCGTGACGATCTAAGAGCGCAGGACCATACAAGACGGCGCACGGTTCCCCGGCCATCGTGCCGTGTAGTCCTGACGATGCCAAGCCGACTGCCGCGTGACGTGCGTCCTCGAAACTCGCCATTTTGAGTGCGCCCGAATGCCCTCCAGGTGGCAACTACGGCGTGTCGCGCCTCGCACGCCAGGAGCAACGGGTCAGCTGCTGCGTTATTTCCCACGGCGTAAGGGCGAATTGAGAAAGGTCCCGATGCCCGCCACACCGGACGGACTGCCCGATAGCGAAAGACCCTCGCGGCGCATTCGATCGGCCGCCGCCTGGATCGGGCGCAGCGCCGTCGTCATCGCACCGGTCGTGCTCACGGGATGTCAGCCCGGCGTCCTCGATCCGCTGGGGCCCATCGGGACGGCCGAGAAGCAGATCCTGATCGGCTCGGTCGCCATCATGCTCGCCATCGGGGTTCCGACGATCGCCGCGACCTTCGCCTTCGCCTGGTGGTTTCGCGCCTCCAACACGCGGGCGACCTACCTGCCGGATTTTGAGTACTCCGGCCGCCTCGAGCTCCTTGTCTGGTCCATCCCTCTCCTCACGGTCGCCCTCCTGAGCGGCGTGGCGTGGATCGGATCCCATGACCTCGATCCCTACAAGCCGCTCCCATCGAAGACGCCGCCGCTCGAGATCCATGTCGTCTCGCTGGATTGGAAGTGGCTGTTCATCTACCCGGACCAGCGCGTCGCGAGCGTGAACCAGCTCGTGGTTCCCGCCGGCGTGCCGCTTCACTTCTCTCTGACCTCGGCGAGCGTGATGACCGCCTTCTTCATCCCGCAGCTCGGCAGCATGATTTACACGATGAACGGCATGATGACGCAATTGAACCTACGTGCCGATGCGCCGGGGACGTTTCATGGCCTCGCGAGCCACTATAGCGGCGACGGCTTCTCCGACATGCATTTCGACGTGCGCGCGGTGCCGCCGGAGCAGTTCACCGCGTGGGTCGACAGCACGCGCAACGCAGGTCCGACTCTCGATGCCGCGAGCTATACCGCCCTGGCCAGGCAGAGCGTGAACACCACGCCGTTCACTTACCGCGCGGCGGATCCCGCCTTGTTCCGGCGGATCGTGTCGCAGCAATTGCCGCCGGGGCCGGGCCCGCAGACCGGACGGCCTCATCCAAGCGTGTCCCCGCGGACGGAGAAGTGAGCATGTTTGGCAAGCTAAGCTGGGCCGCCATTCCGTTCGACCAGCCGATCCCGCTGATCGCCGCGGCCATGGTCGGTGTCATGATCATGGGCGTCCTCGCCTGGGTCGCGCTGAAGGGATGGCTTCCCTATCTGTGGCAGGAGTGGATCACCAGCGTCGACCACAAGCGGATCGGGATCATGTACACCCTGCTCGCCATGGTGATGCTGCTGCGCGGCTTCGCCGACGCGATCATGATGCGATCGCAACAGGCGCTCGCCTTCCACTCTCAGGGCTATCTGCCGCCCGAACACTACAACCAGATCTTCTCGGCGCACGGCACGCTGATGATCTTCTTCGTCGCGATGCCGTTCGTGATCGGGCTGATGAACTTCGTCGTGCCGCTGCAGCTCGGGGTTCGCGACGTGGCGTTCCCGACGCTCAACTCGGTCGGCTTCTGGCTCACGGCCACGGGGGCGCTGCTGGTCAACATTTCGCTGGTCGTGGGCGAGTTCGCACGGACCGGCTGGCTGCCGTATCCGCCGCTGTCCGAGATCACCTACTCGCCCGGCGTGGGCGTCGATTACTACCTGTGGGCGCTCGAGATCTCCGGTATCGGCACCTTGCTGTCCGGCGTCAACCTCGTCACCACGGTGCTCAAGTTGCGTGCCCCCGGGATGACCTTAATGCGCATGCCGGTATTCTGCTGGACGACGCTCGCCTCCAACCTGCTTATCGTCGCCGCCTTTCCCATTCTCACGGCGACCTTGGCGATGCTGCTGCTGGACCGTTACCTCGGCTTTCACTTCTTCACCAACGAAGCCGGCGGCAATGTGATGATGTTCATGAACCTGATCTGGGCGTGGGGGCACCCCGAGGTCTACATCCTCGTCCTGCCAGCGTTCGGCGTGTTCTCGGAGGTGATTTCGACCTTCTCGCGCAAACCGTTGTTCGGCTACCGGTCGATGGTCGCCGCGACCATGGCCATCTGCGTTCTGTCCTTCACGGTGTGGCTGCACCACTTCTTCACCATGGGCGCGGGTGCCGACGTCAACGCGATCTTCGGCATCGCCTCGATGTTGATCGCCATCCCCACGGGCGTGAAGATCTTCAACTGGCTGTTCACCATGTATGGCGGCCGGGTCGTTTATTCCCCGTCGCTCCTGTGGTCGATCGGCTTCATGGTGACGTTCGTGATCGGCGGCATCACCGGCGTCCTGCTGGCGGAGCCCCCGGCGGACTTCGTGCTGCACAACAGCCTTTTCCTCGTGGCCCACTTCCATAACGTGATCATCGGCGGCGTGCTGTTCGGCGCGTTTGCCGGCTACACCTATTGGTTCCCGAAGGCGTTCGGCTTCCGGCTGCACGACGGCCTCGGCAAGGCTGCGTTCTGGTGCTGGATCGTCGGCTTCTACGCGGCCTTCATGCCGCTATACGTCGTGGGTCTGATGGGGATGACCCGTCGCATGCAGCACTACGACGTCGCCGCCTGGCGTCCATGGTTGCTGATCGCGGCCGGCGGCGCCGCCATCATCCTCGCAGGGATCATCATGCAGATCGCGCAGCTCGCCGTCAGCATCCGGCGGCGCGAGGAACTTCGCGACGTGACCGGAGATCCCTGGGACGGACGCTCGCTGGAATGGGCCACGTCCTCTCCGCCGCCCGCCTTCAACTTTGCGGTGCTCCCGCGCGTCGACGGCGAAGATGCCTACTGGCGCCTCAAGCAGCGGGTGCGTCAGCAGGCGATGCTGGTGGCGGAGCCCGTGTACACCGAGATCGAGATGCCGAGGAATAGCCCGACCGGCTTTATCTGCGCCTTCTTCGCCACGTTCATGGGATTTGCGCTGATCTGGCACATCTGGTGGCTGGTGGCCGTGGCGGCAGTGGGCGCCTACGCGACGTTCGTTGTCTTCGCCTGGCGGGATCGGCACGAGGATGTCATTCCCGCGGACTTCGTCGCGCGCATCGACCGGGCCAATCGAGATGCCCGCGGCGAGGCGCTCGCCGGATTGGGGACGGCCCGATGACAGGATTCGAGGCGATTGCGGGTCGCGAGGTTCTGAATCGCGCCGGGGAGTCGTGGGATCGCCATGCGGTGGCGGCACACACGGCCAGCGAGCTGGTGTCGAAGCGTATCGTGGTCGGGTACGGCTTCTGGATCTTCCTGCTCAGCGACATCGTCATGTTCTCGGCCTTCTTCGCGAGCTACGCGGTTCTGGTGGACCAGACGGCGGGCGGCCCCGCCGGGCGGGACCTGTTCGACCTGCGCAATGTCGGATTGGAGACGGCCTGCCTTCTGCTCTCGAGCTTCACCTGCGGCATCGCCAGCATCGGCGCCCAGGCGCACCGTGGATCCTGGTTCTATAGCGCCATGGCCGTGACCTTCGTGCTCGGAGCCACGTTTGTCGGCCTCGAGGTCCGAGAGTTTACGAGCTTGGCCGCGCAGGGCGCCGGCCCGACACGGAGCGCGTTCCTCTCGGGCTTCTTTACCGTGGTCGGCTGCCACGGCCTGCACGTGACCGCTGGCCTTTTATGGCTGCTGACAATGATGGCTCAGGTGTTCGCCAAGGGTTACCGGGCCGACATTCTCCGGCGTGTCCTCTGCTTCAGTATGTTCTGGCATTTCCTGGACATCGTTTGGGTGGGGCTATTCTCGATGGTGTACTTGATAGGAGCCGTGACATGAGTCCCTCCGAACAGGAAAGAGGCGCGGCACCGGACGACGAGCTCGTCGGCGGACACGAGGCTGTCCTGGAAATCGGAGTCTACCTGATCGGGCTCGGGCTCGCGACGCTGCTGACCATCGTGTCCTTCTTTGTTGCGCAGACCACGCTCGTCTGGCAGCCGAGCATTCCGGTCGCACTTGCGGTTCTCGCGATTGCGCAGATGGGCATTCACCTCGTCTTCTTCCTCCACATGACGACCGGCCCCGACAACGTCAACAACGCCATGGCGCTCGCCTTCGGCGTGCTGATCGTTTTGTTGGTCATCATCGGTTCGCTCTGGATCATGGCGCATATGAATCACAACATGATGCCCATGGATCAGATCATGCAGATGCAGCGCTGAGCTGGGCAAGCGGTCGGAAGGAGGATGGGATGAAGGTGGCAATCATCGGGGTCGGCGCGGTCGGGGCTGCGACCGCCATGGCGATTGCCCTGCGCGCGCGGGCGCGGGAGGTCATCCTTGTCGACCGTGACCGCGCGCGGGCGAAGGCCGTGGCGACCGACATGCATTACGGAGTGCCGCTGTCGCCGCTGGTGTCGCTGGCGGACGGCGATTACGGCGATCTCGCGGGAACCAGGCTGGCGATCATCGCCGCCGGCGTGAACGAGAAAGCGGGTGGGGCCACGGACCGCAACGATCCGGCCGGCCGGTTACGCCTGCTCGAGCCGAACGTGAAGGTGTTCGAGGACATCGTGCCGCGGCTGGTGAAGGCGGCTCCCGAGGCGGTGATCCTCATCGCCACCAACCCGCCGGAGCCGCTGGTCGAGATTACGCGCCGTCTTGCGGGTCACGAGCGCGTGCTGAGCACGAGCACCTATCTCGACAGCTTGCGCTTTCGCGTGCATCTGGCCGAGCGGCTCGGCGTCAGCCCGTCCTGCGTCGATGCCTACGTGGTCGGCGAGCACGGCACGTCGAGCGTGTTTCTGTGGTCGTCGGCGCGCATTGGCGGCATGCGCGTGCGGGACCTGCTGGCCCAACGTGGGATTGCGCTCGACGAGTTTCGTCACGCGGTCGAGCACGACGTGCGCTACGCCAACATCACGATCATCGAGGGAATAGGCGCCAGCCAGTACGGCATCGGCATGGTCGCGGGGCGTGTGGCCGAGGTCGTGCTGCGGGATGAGCGGGCCGTTTTCCCCGTCGGCGCGCACAACGCCCGCTATGGCGTCACGCTGTCGCTGCCCAGCGTCGTCGGACACGCCGGCGTCTGCGAGGTGCTGTGGCCGGAAATGTCGGACGAGGAGACGCGGGCTCTGGAGCGGAGCGCCGACACGCTGAAAAGCGTCGTCCGCAAGTACGTCAAGTCCGGCTGAGCCCTCTTCCGAGGGGGCGGTAACGTCCATGCGCTCACGCACGCCGCTGAACCGGCAGCAAATCGTCGGTTTCTGGTCCGCCTGGTTCGGCTGGATGCTGGACGGCATGGATTCCGTCATCTTCGCGCTGGTCCTGGGGCCGGCCCTCACCGAGTTGCTGCCGCGTTCGGGCATCGCGGCGACTCCCGCCAACATCGGATATGTCGGTTCCCTGATGTTCGGCCTGTTCCTGGTGGGCTGGGGCTTCTCGTTCATCTGGGGGCCGTTCTCCGACAAATTCGGCCGCACGAAGTCGCTCGCCGGGACGGTGCTGGTCTACTCGGTGTTTACGGGTGCGGCCGCGCTCGCCCCCAATGTCTGGCTGCTGGCGCTCTTCCGCTTCCTCGCGGGCGTTGGCGTGGGCGGCGAGTGGGCCATGGCCGGCACCTACGTCGCCGAGGCGTGGCCGGAGGACCGGCGCAAGATGGGCGCCGGCTACCTGCAGACGGGCTACTACGTCGGCTTCTTCGTCGCGGCCGCCTTGAACTATACCGTTGGCGCCTCGCTCGGCTGGCGCGCCATGTTCCTGTGCGGCCTCTTTCCCGTGGTCGTGGCCCTCATAACCTTGCTCGGGGTCAAGGAGCCGGAGCGCTGGGAGCACCAGCATCGGGAGGAGCTGGCGGTGCCTGCGAAGCAGCGCAATCCATTCCAGGTGATCTTCAGTCCCCGCTATCGCCGGCGCACGATCACCATGTCGGTGCTGCTGACCATCTCGATCGTCGGTCTGTGGGCGGGTGCCGTCTATGAGCCGACGGCGATCATCTTCCTCGCTCGCCAGGCCGGAATGGCGCCCCCGGCCGCGGCGAAGATGGCGTCCTACGGCACCGGCCTGCTCTCCATCGGCACGATCCTGGGCTGCATCGCGGTGCCGTGGCTCGCGGAGCGGTTCGGCCGTCGCCCGACGCTGGCCCTCTACTATGTCGGCATGATGGTGACGATCGCGCTGGCCTTCGGCTGGGCGTTCTACTTGCCGACCGGCTCGGCCCTGCCGACGTTTATCGTGGTGCTGTTCTTCCTCGGCTTGTTCGGCGGCAACTTCGCGATCTTCAGCCTGTGGCTGCCGGAGCTGTTCGGCACCGAGGCGCGCGGAACCGCGTTCGCCTTCTGCACGTCGGTCGGCCGCTTCATCGGCGCCGGGGTGAATTTCGGCCTCGCCGGGGCGGTGGCCGCGATGGGCACGCTCGGCACGCCGGTCGCCATCACCGCGATCGCATTTGGTGTCGGCTTGTTGATCATCCCGTTTGCGGTGGAGACCCGCGGCGAGACCTTGCCCGAGTAAGTCGGACCGAACCGCGAAGAAGCGGTCACTCGGGCAGCCCGGCCTTTCGCAAGCCCTCTTCGTACCGGGCAATATCCTGCGGCCGGCGCAGCGGCAGCCATTCCTTGAGATTGGAGACGCGCAATCTGGGATCGCACTGGCGCAGCTGCGCCATCGCCTTCTGGGCTTCGGGAAGCCGTCCGGCCAGCGCATGACTTGCGGCCGCTTCGCGTATTGCGACGAGGAGATTGGGGCGCCGCTGCAACGCCCGTTCCGCCCACAACGATGAGTCGTCGTAGCGGCCGGCGAGAAGATGGGCGCAGGCAAGACCCGCGTAGGCGCGGAACACGAACGGATCCAGCGGGCTCAGGCGCATGCCGTGCTCCAGGTGCTTGATCGCCACGTCCGGCTCGCCGAGAAAGTCCCTGACCCAGCCGCTCGAGTGCCACGCCCACGCCAGGTTGGGATTCATCGAGAGCGCCCGATCGATGAGAGCGGCGCCGCCCTCGAGATCATGGGCCATGAAGACGAGCGCATACCCGGCCATCGAGAGCGCGACCGCGTCGTCGTCGCCGAGATCGACGGCTCGCCGGGCCAGGCGCGTGGCTTCGGCGGTCTCTTGCGCGCGGTCGAGCGTCCAGCGATTGATCCACCGCCAGACGTAGCACCACGACGCCATCCCGTAGGCCGAGGCGAAATCGGGATCGAGCTCGATGGCCTTGTGAAATATCCGGAGCGCCCCGTCGTTCGCCTCCGAGCTCCATTGATGGACACAGGCCATCCCGCGCAGGAAATAGTCGTAGGCATCCAGGCTTTCGGTCGGTTTCCGCTTTGCACGCTCGATTTCGGCGCGCTCCAGCATCGGCGCGATCGCGCCCACGACGTTCGTGGTGACATGATCCTGGAGATCGAAGACGTCCCCCAGCCCGCCGTCGAAGCGGTCCGCCCACAGATGCGCGCCGGTCGAGGTGTCGATGAGCTGGCCCGTGATCCGCACCCGGTTCGCCGTCTTGCGCACGCTGCCTTCCAGGACGTAGCGCACGCCCAGCTCGCGCCCGACCTGCTTCAGGTCCACGGCGCGGCCCTTGTAAACGAAGCTCGAATTGCGCGCGATCACGAACAGCCAGCGCATGCGCGAGAGCGCGGTGATGATGTCCTCGGCCATGCCATCAACGAAGTATTCCTGTTCAGGGTCGCCGCTCATGTTCTGGAACGGCAGGACCGCGATCGACGGCTTGTCGGGCAGGGCCAGCGCGGGGCGAGCCGGGGCATTGTTGAGGCGAACGCTGTAGACTCGCACCGGCTCCGCGATGTTCTTGAGGCGCTGCTCGCCCATGTCGTTGACGTCGAGGGCGAGCTTTCCCTTGATCTGCTGATAGGCGCTGTCGGACAGGCAGATCGCGCCGGGCTGCGACAGGGTTTCCACCCGCGCCGCGATGTTGACGCCGTCGCCGTAGATGTCGCCCTCGTCGAGGATGACGTCGCCGACATTGATGCCGATGCGGAACTCGATCCGGCGATCCTCAGGAATATCGACATTGCGCTCGGCCATGGTGCGCTGGACATCCATGGCGCAACGCACGGCGTCGACCGCGCTCGCGAACTCGACGAGGGCGCCGTCGCCGGTGGTTTTGACGGTACGGCCACGGTGGCTGTCGATCTTGGGATCGATGAGCGATTTGCGCAGCGCCTTCAGCGCCGCAAGCGTGCCTTCCTCGTCGGCGCCCATCAGCCGGCTGTAGCCGGCAATATCGGCCGCCAGAATCGCGGCCAGCCTTCGTTCAACTCGGTCCTGCCCCGGGGTGGCCATGGGCGCTGCTCTCTCTCGCCGCCGTCAAAGCGCGCCCCCGACACAGATACCTATTACTACACCTTGCCGTGGCCGCCCAATGAATCAAACCTGTGGGCGGACGTGCCCCGTCCCGGCGGGGCAGTCACGATCCCGGCGGCCCCGAGGGCGGGCCGGGGCGGGGCCTCGCGCCCGCCGGCGCGGTCACAGATTGGCGAGCTGCAGGAGGTGCCGGTCGCCGATCCACGTCTTGGCGAGTTCGCCTTCGGCGCGGCGCATGGCCTCGCCGTCGCCGCGCGCCTTGGCGAGTTCCACCAGGCCGTAATAGGACCAGCCGTTATTCGGCGCGCGGTCGAGGGCGCGCTTGAACTGCTCCTCGGCCTCGTCGAAGCGGCCGGCCTGCAGCAGTGCTGCCGCCAACGACTGGCGCACCGGGTAGTACCAATAGGGCGGTTCGGTGTAAGCTAATCCGTCCTGCAGCGCTGCGGCTTTATCGAAGCGCTCCACCGCTCCCTTGGCGTCGCCCTGAGCCTGGGCGCTGCGCGCCTCGATGGTCAGGCGGGCGATCGACAGCACGTCGGCCACCGGCACGCCTGCGGCCTTGAGCAGCGAGAAGTCTCCCGTTTGCGCGATGCGTGCGATCGCTTCGGCTTCGCCCGAAGCTGCGCTGTCGTGCCGCGTCGCGTAGGCGACGCCGCGCGCGTAGTGCCACATCGCCTTCGCGTAGGGAATGGCATCTCCCGGATCGGGCAACGCCAGGATCGCCTCGGGTGGGCTGAACTGCGCGTGCGCGAAATACGGTGCGGCCTTCACCGGCTGCACCATGGCGATGCCGCGCGCGACCTCGTCGGGGATCAGGCCGCGCAGCTTCTCCGCCGCCGCGATCACGGTCGGTCCGTCGCCCGACATCTGCGCCGCGGCCATGACGAAATGCACGTTGTGCGGATAGTAGCCGAGCCGATACACGCCCATCGGGGCGCTGGTGTTCGTCAGGTACGCTTCGTCGACCTGCACCGCGCGCTTGTTGTCGGTCAGCGCGTCCAGATAGCGGCCGATCCGGTAATAGATATGGCTCGGCATGTGGACGAGATGACCGGCACCGGGAATGGCACCGCGCAATCGGTCGGCATAAGCCTCGGCGCGCCCCGGACGGTCCGAGGCCTCGACGGCATGGATGTAATAGTGGATGGCGCCGGGATGATCGGGGGCGCGGGCCAGAACGCGCTCGAGCGTCGGCACGATGTCGGCGCTCTGCGGGTTCGGCGCGTGCCCGCCGGGCTGCCAGTAATTCCACGGGCTCAGGTCCATCAGAGCCTCGGCGGTGAACACCGCGATCTCGTTGTCATCGGGGAATTGCGTCGCCACCTTCTGCATCGCCGCGGCATAGGCCGCATCGAGCGGCGCGCGGTCGGCCTTGGCGTCCGCCGCGTAACGCGTCGCCACAGCCGCGATCAGCGCTTGTTCACGCGGGCTCGCGTTGGCGGCGAGTGCTTGCGCCTTCTGCGCGGCGGCGAAGGCCGGTGCAACCGCGTCATCCTGCATCGGCAGGTTGATATTGGGTCCGAGTACCAGGGCCTCGCCCCAGAAGCACATGGCGCAGCCGGGATCGAGCCGCTGCGCCTTGCGGAACGCGCGCTGCGCCTCGCCGTGGTTGAAGGCGAAGGCGAGCCGCAGACCCTGGTCGAAGTAGCTCTGCGCCTCCGGCACCGCGGTCGTGATCTTATAGCTGACGGTGCCGAGCCCTTCCCAGAGCGGCGGATCGCTGTCGGCAAAGGCGGGGGCCGGCATGATGGCCTGGATCTCCGCCGGCGGCACTTCCGTGGCCACGGCGGCCAGCTGCACGAACGTGCCGCGGGCGGTGAACGCGGACGGCGCGTGGCACAACGGCCCGGCGAGCGCGCTCGCCACCGGACCAGCGGGGGCGGTGGCGGTGGGTACGGCGAACCAGCCCACGGGAGCCGCGGCAAGCGCTGCCGCACAGGCCAGCTTGAGATGCCGCGGGATCGAATATGTCATGGTGCCCTCCCCGAGGATGCGCGGGAGCCGCCCGGTCGCCGCGAGCGACCGAGCTCCGCGACGGCCTAAGCGTCATCCTTTGCGGCAACCCTGGCAAGAGACATTGCAACCGTCTCCTGCGGAGGTCGTTGTTTGCGGGGGCAGGAAGGAACTAATCACACCGGCGGCGATCAGCAAAAGAATTGCAGCTGAATCTGCAAAATCGAGCCGGTGCAATTCTTTTTTGGCGGTATTCGCTCGTGATTTCAGCGGCTTGTGAAAACAATTGCAGTATTGCACGAGATTCGGGGGCCCCGGCGCGGCCCGCCGCCGCGGCGTCCCGGGCATCCATCGTCCGGCTAGCGGTTGAGCCAGCGGCGCGCGAAGCCGAGCAGGCCCTGCGGCATGAAGATGACCATGGCGATGAAGATGATGCCCACCGGGATCAGGTAGTACTCGGTGAACGAGCGCGACAGCGCTTCGCGCAGCAGCAGGAAGAAGCCGGCGCCGACGATCGGGCCGACCAGCGTGCCGATGCCGCCGATGACGTTGAAGATGACCGTCTCGCCGGAGACCAGGAAGAACACGAAGTCGGGGGCCGCAAACTGGTTCTGCAGGGCGTAAAGGACGCCGGCCAGTCCCGCGAACAGGCCGGAGAGCATCACCGCCACGATCTTGTAGTGCTCGACGTGATAGCCGATCGCCCGCGTGCGGGCCTCGTTCTCGCGGATGGACTGCAGCACCATGCCGAATGGCGAGTGGGTGATCCGGCGCAGCAGGAGATAGGAGCCGGCGACCACGGCGAGCACGAACCAGTGCAAGGTTTCGGGCGTGAAGCGGGCGACATAGAGCCCCGGAATGCCCAGCCCGGGGCGGGTGAACGCGAGCCCGTTCTCGCCGCCGGTGACGCTCGTCCAGGTGAAGATGATGACGTAGAATATCTGCGAGAAGATCAGGGTCGTGATCGCGAAGTAGATGTCGCGCAGCCGGGTCGAGAAATAGGCGACGAACAGTGCCGCCAGGGCGGCCGCGACCAAGCCGAAGCCGATCGCCAGGAACAGATTGGGCGGGGTGACCAGCAGCAGGGCGGCCGCGGCACCATAGATCCCGAGGCCGAAGAACGCGGAGTGCCCGAACGAGATCATGCCGGTGTAGCCGATCAGGATGTCGGACGACATCGCGAGCAGGCCCCAGATCAGGATCTCGGTCAGGAATCGCCGCCAGAACGGCGGCAGCACCAGCGGGGCTGCGATCAGCAGCGCCACGATCACGGCAAATCCGATCCAGAAGATCGCGGCGTCGCGCCGGGTCATATGGGTGCCGATCATTTGGGTGTCGGCACGAACAGGCCGGTGGGGCGGAAGAGGAGGGTCAGGATCAGGACGACGAACGACACGATCACCGCCTGCGACGGGCTCACCCAGATGGACGCATACGCTTCGAGCAGGCTGATGAAGATGGCCGCCGCGATCGAGCCGCCGAGATTACCCATGCCGCCGACCACGACGACGATGAAGGCTTTGAGAACCCACGGGCCGCCCATCGCGTGCTCGACGCCGACCAGCGGGCCGAACAGCACGCCGCTGGCCGCGGCCATCCCGGCGCCGATCGCGAACACGGATGTGTGGACCCACGGCACCGGGATGCCCATGGCCTCCGCCATCACCCGGTCCTGCGTCGTGGCGCGAATCCAGATGCCGTATTTGCCGTATTTCAGGAACAGCCAGAAGGCGCCGATGATCGCGGCCGAGAGCCCGGCGATCACCAGGCGGTACCAAGGATACTGCAGATAGAAGAGGTCGAACTGGCCGGTGATGGGCTCCTGGATCTTGCGCGCCACCGGCCCGAACTGCCACAGCGCATAGTTCTGGAGCACCAGGGAGAGTCCGAAGGTGGCGAGAATGGTGGTCAGCGGATCGCGGCCGATAAGTGGGCGCAAGGTCACGACCTGCAAGGCGGCGCCGATCACCGCCACGACGAGCGAGGCGGCGACCAGCGCCAGCCAGAAGCTGCCGGTGCTGGCCAGCATGAGGACGCCGATATACGCCCCCAGCATGAAGAGCTCGCCATGCGCGAAGTTGACGACATCCATGATGCCGAAGATCAGCGTCAGGCCCGAGGCCACCAGCGCCAGGATCATCCCGGTGACGATGCCGTTGATCGTCTGGATCGCGATGAGGTCCCAGGGGATCTCCACGGCTCAGACTCCCAGGTATTGGTGGATGACCGGGTGGGCGACATCGAGGGACGCCGCAGCCGCATGATGACGGACTTCGCCCTTCTCCATGAAGTAGATGCGGTGGCTGACCTCGAGGGTCAGCGGCACGTTCTGCTCCACCAGCAGGATCGCGACCCCGTCGCGCCGCAGCACGTCGATGATTTCGCGGATCTGCGACACCATGCGCGGCATCAAGCCTTCGGTCGGCTCGTCGAGCAGGATGATCTTGGGCTCCAGCATCATCGCCCGCGCGATGGCGAGCATCTGCTGCTCGCCGCCCGACAGCGTGCCGCCGGCCTGGGTCCGCCGCGCGGCCAGCACCGGGAAGTAGGCATAGACCTTGTCCAGAAGCTCGCGCTTGCGGCTGTCGGTGACGCCCTGGCGGTCGAGGCCGGTGCGCAGATTCTCGAGCACGGTGAGCAGGCGGAAAATGCGCCGGTCCTCGGGAACATAGGCGACGCCGATGCGCGCCAGCTTGTGCGCCGGGAGGCCGGTGACCGGCTCGCCTTCGAACAGCACCCGGCCTTGCCGGGCCTGGACCAGGCCCATGATGCTTTTCAAGGTCGTGCTCTTGCCGACCCCGTTGCGGCCGAGCACGCCGACGACTTCACCCCGCCCGACATACAGCGAGACGCCGTGCAGGACGTGGCTTTTGCCGTAATAGGCGTGAAGGTCCTCGACCGTCACGAGCGGATCCGCGGATGACTCGGCTGGGCTCATACCTTGAGGTAGACGTCCTGCACCTTGGGGTTGTCCTGGATCTCGGCGGGTGTACCTTCGGCCAGCACCTCACCGTAGTGAAACACGGTAATGCGGTGCGCCAGCCCCATCACCACCTCCATGTCGTGTTCGACGATCAGAATGGTCAGGTTTTCGGCGATGCGGCGGACGAGCTCCACGGTCTCGCGCGTCTCGGCCGCACTCATGCCGGCGGTCGGCTCGTCCAGGCACAGGAGCTTCGGCTTGGTGGCGAGCGCAATGCCGATCTCGAGATTGCGCTGCTCGCCATGCGAGAGGTTGGCGGCGAGCTCGTCGGCCTTGGCGCGCAGGCCGACCGCGTCCAGCACCGCCTCGGCCTCGTCGATGATGTCGCGGAACGCCCGGTAATGCGTGAACATGCTCCAGCCGTGCTGGCGCGATTGCGCCGCGATGCGCACGTTCTCGAGCGTGCTGACATTGGGCAGGATGTTAGTGATCTGGTAGGACCGCGCGATGCCTTTCTGCGAGATGCGGTCCGGCGGCAATCCGGTGATCTCGCCGCCGTCGAACAGGATGCGCCCGGCCGTCGGGCGCATCACCCCGGTCACGCAGTTGAAGAACGTGCTCTTGCCGGCGCCATTGGGTCCGATCACGGCTCGGATTTCGTCGCGGCGCAGATCGAAATTGATCGCGTTAAGTGCGGTCAGGCCGCCGAAGCGGATGGTCAGGCCCTCGGTGCGCAAGAGGGATGCGGCCGGCGCTGCTCCCCTGTCGGGTACTGCCGGGGAGCGCACCGCAAGGGACGAATCGGCCGTCACCGGTCGGTCAGGCCGACATCTTGCATTCCGGCGGGAACAGCGTCTTGTCGCCCGCCACGGTCTCAATGATGTGGTGCTTGCCGCCCTTCATCTCGAAGATGAACTCCTGCGGGAAGGCCTGATGGTCTTCCTTGCGCATCAGCTTGTCGCCCTGCGGGAAGTCGTCGCCGGCCGGCATGCGCAGCCCCTCGAGGGCCGCGATCAGCTTGTCCGTGTCCTCGCGGCCGCGGAAGCCCGATTTCTCGATGCCGAGCTTCACGCAGTTGATGGCCTCATAGTTCGACTGCACGTAGCGGTCCGGCAGGGGACCCGACGGATCGATGGCTTTCAGCCGCTTGACGGCCTCGTCGAAGAACTTCCGGTGCGACGGCGTGTCGAGCGCCCCCTCGAATACCGGGATGTAGCGGTTGATGCCGATGAATCCTTCGATCTTGTTGCCGAGTGCCGGCAGGTTGGTCGATTCGGCGAGGGCGCCGTCGCCGACCCATTTGTACTTCTTGGTCAGGCCGAGATCGTAGGCCTGGTTGCCGATGGTGACGCCGTCGCCGCCGAAGAACACGGCGAACAGGCCGTCGAAATTGCCCGAGATCTTCGACAGGAACGGTGTCATGTCGGCCGTGCCGAGGGGGATGCCGGTGGTGCCGACGACCTCGCCGCCCTGTTTCTTGATCTCGGCGGCATAGGCGTCCTTGGTCGACTGGCCCCAGGAGTAGTCGGCGTAGGCGATGTGCCATTTCTTGCCGAGCTTGCTGAGCATCGGTCCGAACGCCACTGCCTGCGCCGGTGCGCAATCGAACGGCCGGAACGTGTATTTGTTGCAGCGGCTGGTCGTGATGGTCGTGTCGAGACAGACGCTGACCATGTTGACGATCTTCTGCTCCTCGAACACCGGCATGCAGGCGAGGCAGACGTTCGAAAGGAACCCGCCGGCATGGATGTCGACATTGTCGTCGACCAGCAGCTTCTCGGTCTTGCGGCGGCCGACATCGGGCTTGGATTCGTCGTCGGCGATCACCAGCTCGATCGGCCGGCCGTTGATCCCGCCGGATTTATTGATCCGGTCGACGGCCATTTGAACTCCGACGAGCGCCGTCTTGCCGCCGGCGGCCCCGGGGCCGGAGAGCGGCTGGAGCGTACCGATCTTGAAGGGCTTCTCGGCGCCGAAGGCGGCCCGCCAGGGTGCCGGCACCAGCATCGCAGCACCCGCGACACCGGCGCCCCAGCCGACGAAACGGCGGCGCGTCACTTTGCCGCTGTACCAGAAGCCGTCAGAGCCGTCCTGTTCGTTCCAGTCCTTGGCCATGGTCAGATCCTCCCTGTGAAACGCCTATCGCCGATCGCTGTCGTGTGCCGGTACGGTGCTAAAGCTTGGGGAGCGCGTGCCGCGCGACATGCGGCTGCTGCCGCCGATCGCGTGATGCGACGCCGAATTCAACGCGGACCGATGTCGTGCGAGATGCACGATCCGCCATTCCCTGTTCCTTGTCTTGGCCCCGTTAGTTTGGGCCTTATCGTCGTTCCCGGCTATTCAACTGCAACTTTCCACCGAACGCAATCAAACTTGCTCGCGCGGCCGGCGCTAGCCTTTGACCTCCACGCCCGCTGCTTTCTCGATGCAGCGGATCACGTGGGTGAAGTCCGATGTCGGGCCGTTCTCCTCGTTGGCTTGGCGCCACAGCCGATTCACCGCCTCGCCGACGACCATCGGCACCTTGAGTGCTGCGGCTTCTTCGGCGCACAGCTTCACGTCCTTGTACATGAGGCCGGTGGCGAAGCCGTAATCGAAGCGGCGGGTCAGGATGGCGCGCGGGAACTTGTCCTGCGTCGCCGTGTTGCGGCCGCTGCCGGCGTTGATGACGTCGACCATCGTCTTGGCGTCGAGGCCCGCCTTGACCCCCATCACGATCGCCTCGGAGGAGATCGCCATGGCGGCGGCGGACAGCATGTTGTTCGCGAGCTTCATCGTCTGGCCGAGCCCGGCCCGCGTGCCGACATGGAACACGCGGCCGAATGTCTTCAGCACGGGCTCGAACCGCGCATACGCCTCCGGCGAGCAGGCCGCCATAACGGCCAGGGTTCCGGCGCGCGCTCCGCCGACCCCGCCGCTCACCGGGCAATCGATGGTCGCGATGTCGCGACCTTCCAGGGCGCCTGCGATCTCGGCCGCCATGCGCGGTCCGGTCGTCGACAGGTCGATATAGGTCTTGATGCGGTTGCCGGATGCGAGGCCGTCGGGTCCCAGGGCGACGGCGCGGACGATGTCGGGCGTCGGCAGGCTCACGAACACGATCTCGGCGGCCGACGCCACCCCGCGCGGGGATCCCGCTTTCGCCGCGCCGCGGGCCAGCAGCGGTTTCATCGCGGCTTCGTTGAGGTCGAAGATCGTCAGCCGGTGTCCGGCGTCCAGCAGCCGGCCGGCCATCGGACCGCCCATGTTCCCGACGCCGACGAAGCCAAAATGCTCGACCATCACGCTCCTCCCGCTTGGTTGACCGAGCATAGCCCGACCCGCCGCGTCGCGGAAAGCCGCCGGCTTCGACCGCCGCAGGAGCTATGTTAGGTTCGGCCATGCCCGAGCTCTCCACCCTCGTTGTCGAGGAGCTGCGTACCTCGTTCCACACGCGGGCCGGAGTGGTCCGCGCCGTCGACGGTGTCAGCTTCCAGATCGAGCGCGGCAAGATCCTGGGGCTCGTCGGCGAGTCGGGCTCCGGTAAGACCGTCACCGGGTTCTCGATCATGGGGCTGGTCGATCCGCCGGGTCGCATCGACGGCGGCCGCATTTTGTTTCAAGGCCGCAATCTCGTCGGCCTCGCGGACTCTGAAATGCGCCAGCTGCGCGGCTCGCGCCTCGCCATGGTCTTTCAGGACCCGATGATGACTTTGAACCCTGTGCTGCGCATCGATACCCAGATGGTCGAGGCGGTGAAGGCGCATCATCCGGACGTCGGCCACGCCGAGGCGCTGCGGCGCGCGCGCGACGCGCTCGGCCAGGTCGGGATCCCCTCGCCGGATGAGCGCCTCCGGGCTTACCCGCACCAGTTCTCGGGCGGCATGCGGCAGCGCGTCGCGATCGCGATCGCCTTCCTCAACAAGCCGGACCTGATCATCGCGGATGAGCCGACGACCGCCCTCGACGTCACCATCCAGGGCCAGATCCTGTACGAGGTCCAGACTCTGTGCCGGCAAAGCGGTACGGCGCTGCTGTGGATCACCCATGACCTGTCGGTGGTCGCTTCGCTCGCCGACGAGGTGTGCGTCATGTACGCGGGCAAGGTCGTGGAGCAGGGGAGTGTCGACGATATTCTCGACCGCCCGGCGCATCCATACACCGACGGCTTGTTGCGGTCGGTGGCGGCGGCCAATGTCCGCGGCCGGCCGCTGCACCAGATTCCGGGGATGACTCCGTCGCTGCTCGATCTGCCGCAAGGCTGCAGCTTTCGCCTGCGCTGCCCGCGCGCAAGCGGCGTTTGCACCACAATGCCTGACATGACAGCGTCCGAGCCCGGTCGGCTCGTCCGCTGCTTTCATCCGCTCGTGGGAGTGGCGGCATGAGCGCTGAGAGCGACGTCCTGATCGTCGTCGACGTCCAGAACGATTTCTGCCCCGGGGGCTGGCTCGCCGTGCCGGGCGGCGACGAGGTAATCCCCGGGATCAACCGGCTGATATCGCGCTTTCGTCACGTTGTGCTGACGCAGGACTGGCATACGCCGGCGCATCGCTCGTTCGCGTCGAGCCACCCCGGTCGGCAGCCGTTCGAGACCATCGCGCTCCCATACGGCCCGCAGGTGTTGTGGCCGGACCATTGTGTCCAGGGCACGCACGGCGCCGCGTTCCACGACGCCCTCGATGCGACATCCGCCGAGCTGATTGTGCGCAAGGGGTACCATCCCGACATCGATTCCTACTCCGCCTTCTTCGAGAACGACCGGCGGACGCCGACCGGGCTCGGCGGATACCTGCGCGAGCGCGGTCTTCGCCGGGTGTATCTGGCGGGGCTGGCCACCGATTTCTGCGTCCGCTACTCGGCGGAAGACGCCCGCGCGCTGGGCTTCGAGGTGTTGGTGATCGAAGATGCGTGCCGCGGAATCGACACCGGCGGCTCGTTGCGCGCGGCGTTCGAAAGCTTCCAGGGCCGCGGCATCCCGTGTGTGCGCTCCGCCGTCCTGCTCGAAGCGGTCGGTGCCGGGTGAGCGCGGAGACCGCGATCGAGCCGCGGCGCACGCCGGCCAGCGGTGACGTGCCGCTGATCGAGCTGCGACAGGTCAGCCGGCAATTTTCGCGGCCGCTGGATGCGGCGGCCAAGCTCGCGAATCTGCTCGGCGCCCGGCTGCACGAAGAGACCGTTCACGCGGTCGACCGCATCGATCTGCAGGTGCGAGCTGGCGAGGTCGTCGGCCTCGTCGGCGAGTCCGGATGCGGCAAGTCGACGCTCGGCCGGATCGTCGCCGGCGTCCTCGATGCATCGTCGGGCACGGTCCTTTATCGCGGCCGCGACCGCCGGTCGTTATCGGGAGACGGGGCGCGCGCGGCGTCGCTGGCGATCCAGATGATCTTCCAGGATCCCTACGCATCCCTCAATCCGCGTCTGCGGGTGCGCGATATCATAGGCGAGGCGCCGCGGGTCCATGGCCTTGTCGGCGCCGGCGAGATCGACGCCTATGTCGACGCCCTGATGCGGCGGGTCGGGCTCGATCCCGTCTATCGTCGGCGCTACCCGCACCAGTTCTCGGGTGGTCAGCGCCAGCGGATCGGCATCGCCCGGGCGCTGGCCGTGAAGCCGGAGTTCATCGTCTGCGACGAGGCGGTGGCCGCCCTCGACGTCTCGGTCCAGGCGCAGGTGCTCAACCTGTTCATGGAGCTGCGCCAGGAATTCCAGCTGACGTATCTTTTCATCAGCCACGATCTTGGTGTCGTGCACCACCTCTCAGACCGGGTGGCGATCATGTATCTCGGCCGGATCGTCGAGGAGGGTCCCAGCGACGTGCTCTTTCTGCGGCCCAATCATCCCTACACGATCGCGCTGCTCGCCGGAGTGCCGCGGCTCGACACGCGCCGGCGGCGGTTCGAACCGGTCAAGGGCGAGATCCCGTCGCCGTTGGCGCCGCCTTCGGGCTGTCACTTTCATCCCCGCTGTCCGCACGCGATGGAGCGCTGTCGCACCGAGGCGCCGGCGCTGAAAGACATAGCGCCCGGCCGCCGCTCGGCGTGCCATTTGAACGACGGATAAGCCATGGCACAGAAGATCAGGCTCAAGGATCTCGAACGCCAGAAGCTTCCGAAAAACCGCGATGCGTTCGAGAAGCGTCTGCAGGAGCTGCAGTTCCAGATGTTGCTCATCCAGCAGACATATTTTCACGAGAAGCGGCGCGCCATTATCGTCTTCGAAGGCTGGGATTCGGCCGGGAAGGGCGGCACGATCCGCCGGCTGACCGAGAAGCTCGATCCGCGCGGCTTCCATGTATGGCCGATCGGCCCGCCCCGACCGGATGAGCAAGGCCGGCATTACCTCTATCGCTTCTGGCGCCGGCTGCCGGAGCCGGGGCTCCTCGCGATCTTCGATCGCTCCTGGTACGGCCGCGTGCTGGTGGAGCGCGTCGAACACCTGATTCCGAAGCCGGTCTGGAAGCGCGCCTACCGCGAGATCAACGAGTTCGAGCGCATGCTGGTCGATGACGGCGTGCGCCTGATCAAGATCTTCCTGCACATCACGCCGGAGGAGCAGCTGCGCCGGTTCGCCAAGCGCCTGGAGACCCCGTACAAGCGGTGGAAGCTGACGGCCAACGACATCCGCAACCATCGCCGCTGGCCGGACTATGTCGAAGCGATCGAGGACATGTTCGATGAGACGTCGACCGATGTCGCGCCGTGGACGGCCCTGTTCGCGGAGACGAAATGGGTGGGGCGCACGCAAGCCTTGGAGGTGATCACGAAGACACTTGCGAAGGGCATCGACGTGCGGCCGCCGCCGATCGATCCCGAGGTGAAGAAACTCGGCGGGCTCAAATATCTGCTCCGCGAGATGAAGAAGATCGAGGAGGAGGAAAAGCGGCAGAAGCAGAAGAAAAAAGAATAGTGGATGCGGCTGGGCGATCTCCGCCGGTTCTGTCTATCGCTGCCCGGGGCCGCCGAGAGCGTGCAATGGGGCAACGAGCACGTCTACAAGGTCGGCGGCAAGATGTTCGCCATCATCAGCATGGACCAGCGGCGATTTGCCGGTCTCGTCCTCAAGGTCACGGACGACAGTTTCCATATCCTGACCCGCGAGAACGGCATCATCCCGGCCCCGTATCTGGCCCGCGCCGGTTGGGTGATGATCGAGCGCCGCGACATCCTGCCGGCCGATCAGCTGCGCGCCTATATCGTGCGCTCGCACGGTCTGGTCGTCGCCAAGCTGCCGAAGAAACTGCGCACGGAACTGGCCGCGTCCTCCGGTGCTAAGGCGCGAACTGCTCCTTGAGCACCCGCTCCTCGAGGTTGTGCTCGGGGTCGAACAGGAACGTGAGCGACACGCTGCGGTCTTCGTGCACGTCGACGCGGATAACGTCACGCACCTCGGTGTGATCGGCGGTGGCGCTGACCGGCCGCTTGTCGGCCTCGAGCATCTCAAACGTGACCTGCGCCGTGTGGGGCAGGAGCGCCCCGCGCCAGCGCCGGGGGCGAAAGGCGCTGATCGGCGTCAGCGCCAGCAGATTGGCGCCCAGGGGCAGGATCGGTCCGTGGGCCGAGAGGTTGTAGGCGGTGCTGCCGGCCGGCGTGGACAGCAGCACGCCGTCGCAGATCAGCTCCGGCAGACGGTCGACGTTGTCGACCAGGATGCGGATCTTCGCCGCCTGGCGCTGCTGGCGCAGCAGCGACACCTCGTTGATGGCGAGCGCCTCCTTCTTCTTGCCGCGCGCGGTGGTGGCCACCATGCGCAGCGGATGAAGCTCGACCCGGGTGGCACGCGCGAGACGATCGGCCAGGCCGCGCTCGCGATATTCGTTGAGCAGGAACCCGATACTGCCGCGATGCATGCCGAAGATCGGGACCTCGCGGCCAAGATATCGGTGCAGGGTCTGCAGCATGAAGCCATCGCCGCCCAGCGCCACGATGACGTCCGCCCGTTCGGGTGGCACCTGGCCATAGCGGCGGATCAGGGCGCGGCGGGCTTCCTTGGCCGCGGGGACATCCGCGGCGACAAACGCAATGCGCTGGCGCTGACTCATGCGTCGACTATACCGGAGAGGGACGGAGAGGAAATTAATGGCGCTGGATCAGCCGCCGGTGACGCTCATATGACGGGGAACGGCCGGGCCGCGGTGGCGGCGGTCGATGATGAAGTCGTGGCCCTTCGGCTTGCGCGAGATGGCTTCGCGGATCGCGGCGTCGAGCACCGCCGGATCGTCGCTGGCGCGGACCGGCGAGCGCAGGTCGGCGGCGTCCTCCTGGCCAAGGCACATGTATAAGGTGCCGGTGCAGGTCAGACGGACGCGGTTGCACGACTCGCAGAAATTGTGGGTCAGCGGCGTGATGAAGCCGAGACGGCCGCCGGTCTCCTTGACCGTCGCGTAACGCGCCGGGCCGCCAGTGTGATAATCGCTGTCTTCGAGCGTCCACCGCTCCGACAGACGCGAGCGGACGAGCGAGATCGGGAGATATTGGTCCAGCCGATCCGGCCCGATGTCGCCCATCGGCATGACCTCGATCAGGGTGAGGTCGTGACCTTCCTCGCCGCACCAGGCGATCAGCCGATCGAACTCGTCCTCATTCACGCCCTTCAGGGCGACGGCGTTGATCTTGACCCGCAGTCCGGCGGCTTTGGCCGCCTTCAGACCGTCGAGCACGACGTCGAGCTTGCCCCAGCGGGTGATGGCCTGGAACTTCGCCGCATCGAGGGTGTCGACCGAGACGTTGATGCGGCGCACGCCGGCGTCCACAAGCTCGGCGGCATATTTCGCGAGCTGGCTGCCGTTGGTGGTCACGGTCAGTTCGTCGAGGTCACCGGCTTTGATATGGCGGCCCAGCGCCCGGAAGAGGCTCAGGATGTTCCGCCGCACCAGCGGCTCGCCTCCGGTCAGGCGAAGCTTGCGCACGCCAAGCTTCACGAAGGCCGAACATAGGCGGTCGAGCTCCTCGAGCGACAGGATCTCCGCCTTCGGCAGGAACGTCATGTCTTCCGCCATGCAATAGACGCAGCGGAAGTCGCAGCGGTCGGTCACCGATACCCGCAAGTAGGTGATCCGGCGCTGGAACGGATCGATCAGGGGGGCGCTCGGCGTCGTCATCGGCAGGCTGGGCATGTCCCCAACATAGTCAGGTTTGGCGGCGAAATCACCCCCTTACGGTGCGTGGGTATTCCCCGCTATGGCTCATCGGATATAGCGGTTTTTCGCAGCCAAGCCGGGCCCCAAGCCGGCTGGCGGTACAGTCCCGCCGGCGCTTCTTTGGGAGCGTAGGCGTGGCGCGCTGGCTATACTGCGCCGCCATCCGCAGACACGTACAAGATTCGCAGACACGTACAAGAGGACTGACCAGGTTCGACCATGGCCAATGACGGTAACATCAACGATCGGCTGCAGCAGGCCATCGAGCATCACAAAGCCGGCCGCTACGACGAGGCCGCCGCCGGCTACGGCACCGTTCTGGCGGAGGATGCGAGAAACGCTCGCGCCGCGCATTATCTCGGCGTCCTGCATTTGCAGGCCGGCCGGATCGACGAGGCGGCGGAGTTGCTGGGCCGCGCCGTCGCCGGCGTCCCCGACTGGGTCGACGCGCAGAACAACTATGGCCTGGCGCTGCGCGAGCAGGGACGCACCCCGGAAGCCGTTGCGGCCTTTCGCGCCGCCGTGGCGGCGCGGCCAAGCGAATTCACGGCGCAAAACAATCTTGCCGGAGCCTTGTTGATCGCCGGCGACGTCAGCGGCGCGATCGACGCCGGGGATGCGGCGCATCGCCTGAAGCCCGACGATCCGGAGCCGCTGCTGACGATTGCCACCGCGCTGCTGCTGCGGCGCGACCCTGAAGCCGCCCTCGAGGCGGTGCGCCGGGTCCTTACGATCGATCCCGACAACGATCGCGCCGTGGCCCTGTATCGGACTGCCATGAGCCGCATCGTTCAGCCCTGGCATTTCCCGATGATGAACGACGGGCCGCGCAACGAAGCCTATGATGCCGCGATCCGCCGCGCCGTGACGCCGAATTCACTGGTTCTCGACATCGGCACCGGGGCCGGTCTGTTGTCGATGATGGCGGCGCGCGCCGGCGCCCGGCAGGTGGTGACCTGCGAGATGACGGCGCCGGTGGCTGCCAAGGCGATGCAGATCATCGCCCAGAACGGCCTGCAGGATCGCATCACGGTCCACGCCAAGCGGTCGAACGACCTGGTGGTCGGGACCGATCTGCCGGAGAAGGCCGACGTGCTCGTATCGGAGATCTTCGACAGCGATCTGCTCAGCGAGGGCGTTCTGCCGAGCCTTGAAGATGCGCATGCGCGGCTGATCAAGCCGGGGGCCAAGATCATTCCGCGCGCCGCGGCGGCGATGGTGGCCTTGGTCGGCGGCGATCAACTGCGGAAGATGGTCTATGTCGATAAGGCGGCCGGCTTCGACGTCGGTCAGTTCAACCAGTTCATGCCCGAGCGCTTCGTGTTCGACGGGCAGCGGTTCAAGTTCGACTGGCTATCGGAGCCGCTGGCGGCGCTCAGCTTCGACTTTTACGGCACGCGCTACCCCCACCAGCACCAGCTGGTCGAAGTGAAAGCCATCCGCTCCGGCTTGTGCCTCGGCGTGGTGCAATGGCTGCGCATCGACCTCGACGAGATCACGCGCTTCGAGAACCACCCGAACACGCCGCCGGAGCTGCCGTCCGGCTGGATGCATTCGCTCTATACGTTTGCGCCGCCGGTACCGGTTCGGTCCGGCCAGACCGTGCGGCTAATCGCCGGCCACAGCCGGCAATTCCCGTATTTCCGCTTCCACGAAGTGGTGTAGGCGCGCGATCGACACCGGACTATTTGCCGACCATGACGTCCGAGGCCTTGATGACGGCGAACGCACGATCGCCTTTCTTGAGCTTCAGATCCGCGACCGCCTCGTTGGTGATCGATGCGGTGATCTCGGCGCCGCCAATGTCGATCTTCACATGTGCGGTCGTTGCACCGCGAATAACCGATGTCACCTTGCCCTTGATGACATTGCGGGCGCTGAGCTTCATGGGTACGCCTCCGGAATCTCCGGGTCAGCGGCTCGGCGCGGGCGATCCTGCCGGCGTGAAGCCGTGCAGAGCCAGGATACGCTGACCGTCCGGCGAGAGGATATAGGCTGCCAGGCGCGCCGCCTCCGGCCGCGCCCCCTTGATGACGACCATTCCATAGGCGGCGGCCACGGCCAAGGGCTCGGGGATGTCGACGATGCGCAGCGAGGGCACCTCTTGCTGCGCCTCTCTGGCACTCGTGCAGTAGGCGAGGAAGATGTCGGCGCGCCTGTCCTGGAGCAGCAGCCCGTACAGGCTGCGCCCTGGCGGCGGCGTCGGGGAGCTCGGCCCGCCGGTGAGCTTGAGCGCCTTGGCATCGAGGATGGCGTAGCTGCCAGGCCGCAATGTCTCCGCCTTCTCGAACAGCGCCCACGCATAATCGCCCGACGGGTCGGCCTTCGGCGTCGACGTGCCGAGCTTCACGGCCGGGTCGAGGATGCGGTCGAGAAGGGTGGTCGGCGTCACGTCGACACCGGCAGCGGCGAGCGCACAGAGCCGATTGTGGGCGAAGACCGCCATGGGCTCCGCTTTGCCGGCACGGACCAACGCCTCCGGGTGGCCGGTATCCGCCGAGGCGAATAACTCCCCCGGCTCGCCGTTCTCGATCCGCTGGCGCAGCAGGCCCGACGCACCGAACGTCGCGGCGACAGGGACGCCGTGCTCGAGGGCGAAAGCGTCGGTGACCTCCGTGAGCGCGCCGCGCAGGCTGCCGGCGGCATAAAGCCGGATCGGCTCCTCGGCGAGTGCGGGCGAGATCGGCGCAAAAGCCATGGCTGCCGCCATCGCGCCGAAGATCGGCCGCCACATCAGGACCTGTCTTTCCGGTAATTCGGGAAGAACAGCTGCTCGCCGTTGATCTTGTAGCCGGCGATGGCGCGCTGGCCCTCCGGCGAGGTCACCCAGTCGATGAACGCCATGCCGAGGTCGCGCTTCACGTGCGGGTGCCTGGCCGGGTTCACCAGCATGATGCCGTACTGGTTGAACAGCCGCGTGTCGCCTTCGACGGCGAGGACGAGGTCGCGCCGGTTCTGGAAGTTGAGCCACGTGCCGCGGTCGGTGAAGGCGTAGGCGTCCATGGCCGCGGCGATGTTCAAGGTCGGGCCCATGCCCTGGCCGGTCTCGCGATACCAGGGGGCTTTCACCGTTTGCAGGTCGATATCGGCCAGCTTCCACAGCCGCAGCTCTGCGGCATGCGTGCCGCTGCGGTCGCCGCGCGAGGCAAACGGCAGTCTAGCCTCGGCGATCTTCTTCAGAGCCGTGGCGACATCTTTGGTGCCGGCGATATGCGCCGGATCGGACCGCGGCCCGATGATCACGAAGTCGTTGTACATCACCTCGCGGCGGTCGACGCCGTAGCCCTCGTCGAGGAATTTTAACTCCGCCACCTTGTCGTGGACGAACACGACGTCGGCGTCGCCGCGGCGCGCCGTGTCGAGCGCCTGCCCGGTGCCCTGGGCGACCACCCGCACCTCGATGCCCGTCTTAGCCTGGAAGATCGGGAGGAGATATTGGAACAGCCCCGAATCCTCGGTCGACGTCGTGGACGCGACGACGATGTATTTGTCGTCCGCCGCGGCGGGCCGGGTCGCGATACAGCTCGCGAAGCACAAAGCAGCGAGCAGGTGGCGGCGATTGAGCATCATAACAACTCTCCTTGCATGTAGGCAGCCGCCTCGGCGCTGGCGGGTTCCCGAAAAAAGCGGTTGGCGGGCGAGCGCTCGACGAGCCGGCCCTGGTCGAGGAACAGGATCTCGTCGGCTAGCCGGTGCGCCTGGCCGAGATTGTGCGTGGTCATGATGATCTTGGTCCCGCCGCGATGGATGGCGCCGATGATCTCTTCCACGGCGCGCGCGGCGGCGGGGTCGAGGCTGGCCGTCGGCTCATCGAGGAACAGCACTTCGGGTTCGAGCGCCCAGGCGCGGGCCAGCGCCAAGCGCTGCTGCTCGCCGCCGGAGAGGACGCGGGCCGGCCGGGCCGCCAGCGGCGCCAGCCCGACGCGGTCCAGCATGGCGGTACCGCGGTCGATCCGCTCGGGGCGGGCGTGGCCGCGCAGCTTGAGGCCATAGGTGACGTTGGCCAGTGCCGATCGGCGCAGCATCACCGGCCGCTGGAACACCATCGCCTGCCGCCGCTGCGGATCGCCGGTGAACGGACCCGCCCAGCGGACGCGGCCCGAGGTCGGCGACAGGAGACCATGGCACAGCCGCAGCAGCACGCTTTTGCCGGCACCGTTGGGTCCGAGAATAATCGTGCGCGTACCGGCGGTGAGCGTGCAGCTGACGTCGTCGATGATGCGGGTCGTGCCCGCCGTGTAGACGACGTGATCGAGCACGAGCGGAAGGATGCTGGGGGCGAGGCTCATGATCACCCGGCCCGGTGCATCGCGGCTTCCTTGATGGCGTAGGCGGCTGCGTTGGCGAGCAGGACCAGCGCCATCAGGACCAGGCCGAGCCCGAGCGCCAGCGGCAAGTCGCCTTTGCTGGTCTCGAGCGCGATCGCCGTCGTCATCACCCGGGTGACGCCGTTGATATTGCCGCCGACGATCATGACCGCGCCGACCTCGGCGGCGGCGCGGCCGAAGCCCGAGAGCACCACCGTGATCAGCGAAAACCGCGTGTCCCACAGCAAGGTCCAGACGGCGCGCCGCGGCGCCGCGCCCAGCGAGCGCAGCTGCTCGGCGTAATCCATCCAGGCGTCCTCGATGATCTGGCGTGTCAGCGCCGCGACGATCGGCAGGATCAGGATCGACTGCGCGATCACCATGGCCGCGGGTGTGAACAAAAGCCCGAGCGGTCCCAGCGGACCGGCGCGCGACAGCAGGAGGTAGATCACCAAACCGACCACGACCGGCGGCAGCCCCATCAGGGCATTCAAGGTTACGATGGTCGCGCGCCGGCCGGGAAAGCGCGCCAGCGCCACCGCGGCGCCAAGCGGCAGCCCAAGCGCCGCGCCGACCGCGACCGCGGAGAGACTCACTTCGAGGCTGAGACCCACGATCTGCAGGAGCGCCGCGTCGAGACCGGTGATCAGCGCAAAGGCGGTGGTAAAGGCAGATCCGATTTCGAACAACGCTCCGGCTCCTGGTAGCGGGCGATAATGCCTGATCTCGCGCCCATTCACACCCGGGTTTAAGCCCGCAAATGGCCCCTAAACCGTTACAAACCCTTTTGTAATGGCTGTACTCCTGGTGCTTGAGCGCGCTTGTCCCGCCGTCGGACCAGGCTCATATTCGGCTTATGAAAGAGTTCGTCGTCGCCCCGAAGCCGGCCGATCCGCGCCTGACCCGGCGCGTCGCCGGCCAGGACCAGGAGGGGAATCCGATCGAGACGTCCGTCGTCGTCGAGCGGCCACTCACCTTGTTCCTGAACGGGCAGGAGATCGTCACCATGATGACGATCGGCGACTATCCGAATTACCTGGCCGTCGGCTACCTAATCAATCAGAACATGCTCCTCCCGGACGATGAGATCACCGGCATCGATCACGATCCGGAGATCGAGACCGTCGTCGTGCGCACCAAACGCAAGACCAATTTCGAGCAGAAGCTGAAGAAGAAGACGCTGACATCGGGCTGCGCGCAGGGGACCGTGTTCGGCGATCTTATGGAGAAATTCGAGGAGATCCGGCTGCCGGCCGACGCCCGCCTGAAGACGTCCTGGCTTTATACGCTGACCAAGAAGATCAACACCGCGCCCAGCCTTTATCTCGAGGCCGGTGCCATCCACGGCTGCGTGCTCTGCGAGGAGGACCGTCCGCTCGTCTACATGGAAGACGTCGGGCGGCACAACGCGATCGACAAGATCGCCGGCTACATGTTTCTCGAACGCATCTCGCCGGCGAACAAGCTGTTCTACACGACGGGCCGGCTGACCAGCGAGATGGTAATCAAGACCGTGCAGATGCGCATCCCGATCCTGATCTCGCGGTCGGGCTTCACTGCCTGGGGCGTGGAGCTGGCGCGCCAAGCCAAGCTCACGCTGATCGGTCGCGCCAAGGGCAGCCGCTTCATCGTCCTGTCGGGCGTCGAACGGATCGTCTACGACGCCGATGCGCGCACGGTCGTCACCGAAGGCCGCCAGCGCAAAGCGAGCCTCGTCGATGACTGAGCCGCTGGCCGGCGTGATTCTGGCCGGCGGTCTGTCGCGTCGCATGGGTGGCGGCGATAAATGCCTGCGCCCGCTCGGTGGCCGGCCGATCCTGTCGCATATCATCGAGCGTGCGCGGCCGCAGGTGTCCCATCTCGTTCTCAACGCCAACGGCGATCCGATGCGGTTTCAGTCGTTCGGCTTACCCGTGATCGGCGATTCCGTCGCCGGGTTTCCCGGGCCGCTGGCCGGCATTCTCGCCGGTCTCGAGTGGGCGGCGGCGCACGCGCCGGAATGCCGATACATCGTCAGCTTTGCCGGTGACGCGCCGTTTCTTCCGGCCGACTTGGCGGCGCGCTTCCTGGCCGCGGTCGCCGAGACGGCCGCCGATCTGGCCTGCGCGGTGTCCGCCGGCCAGACCCACCCAGTGTTCGGGCTGTGGCGGGTGGAGCTGCGCGACGCCTTGCGGGCCGCTTTAGTGACTGAGCAGATCCATAAGGTGGACCGGTGGACGGCCCGCCATACGCTGGTGCACGTGGAGTTTTCCGCAAACCCGGTCGACCCGTTCTTCAATACCAACAGCCCGGACGACCTTGCCGCCGCGGAACGGCTTCTGGGGGTCTCGCCGGCCGCTCAATCGGCTTGAAATACGACGCGCTTCGGGCGAGGCTACAGTCGTAGGGGGCTTTCATTATGACAGACCTGCAATTTGCCGAGCTCATGGCGGCGCGCCTATGCCATGACCTTGTCGGACCGATCGGCGCGGTGGCCAATGGCGTGGAGCTGTTGACCGACGGCGGCTCCGGGGATGCCGAAGTCACTGGCCTGATCGCCGTGTCGGCCCGGCAAGCCACCCGCCGCCTGCAGTGGTTCCGGGTCGCGTTCGGCAGCGCCAGCGGCTTGCCGACGTCGGCGATGTTCGGCGAGACGCGCCGCCTGGCCCAGGGGCTGTTCGAGGAGGGCCGGGTGACGCTCGACTGGGCCGCACCCGATGCGGCGGTGGAAGCATCCGCGACACGCGAGGCGGCGAAGCTGGCCCTCAACCTCACCCTGTTCGCATTGGAGTGCCTGCCGCGCGGCGGCGCGGTTCAGGTGCGGATCGAGCCGAAAGCAAGCTCGCTGCATCTGATGGTGGTGGCGCTCGGGACCTCCGCGCGTATCCCCGACGATATGCAGGCCGCGCTGCGTGATGGAGTCCAAATCGCCGAACTCACGCCGAAATCGGTGCCGGCGTATCTGGCCGCGCGCATGGTGAGTGCGGTGGGCAGCCGGCTGAGCGTGCGCACGCCCGCCGACGATCGCGTTGAATTCGCTGTCGATCTGCCGCGGCAACCGTAGCGCGCCGGCGCGCCAGGCGAACAAAACGCCTCAAATTTTAGCCGCTTTGTTTCCGCTAAAAACGCGAAAGCGCGTTATTTTTCCGCGTTTTACGGCTCCTTAACCTTCCTCTGCCACGGTGCATGGCAACGCGCGCCGGCCCGTCTGTGGCCGTTTCGCCGGGGGAGTTCGCTGGGGTTTGCCCCAAGAATTTTGAGGATCCGCGCCGATGGACGATCTGCTTCGCGAATTTTTGACCGAGACGACGGAGAGCCTGTCGCTGCTCGATCTCGAGCTGGTGAAGCTCGAGCAGAACCCGAACGATCCGGAGCTGCTCAGCAACATCTTCCGCCTCGTGCATACGATCAAGGGGACCTGCGGGTTCCTGGGTCTGCCGCGGCTTGAAGCGGTGGCGCACGCATCCGAGAACGTGCTGGGCAAGGTCCGCGACGGCGATCTCGTCGTGACGCCGCCTGCCGTCAGCCTCATTCTGGAATCGCTCGACCGCATCAAAAGCCTTTTGTCGTCGCTGGAGCAGACGGAAGCTGAGCCGGCGGGCGAGGACGGCGACCTGATCCAGCGGCTGAACGTTCTTGCAGGCGGCGCTGCCGCCCCGGTTCCCACTGAAATGCCGATGTCCGAGCCCGTGGCCGCCGAGCCGGTGCCCGAGCTTGAGATCGCCGCCGCGGCGCCGCCCGCGCTCGCGGAGGCGGTTCACACCGATGAGGCGCCTGCCGAAGCGAACACGGCGCCGGCGTCCAAACCGTCGCTCGCCGCCGAGCCCGCAGGCGAGGCCAAGGAATCCGCCGTCGCGCTGCAGAGCATCCGCGTCGGCGTCGACGTGCTCGAAAACCTGATGACCATGGTCAGCGAGCTTGTGCTGACCCGCAACCAGCTGCTGCAGATCATGCGCGGCCAGAAGGACACCGACTTCGCCTCGCCGCTGCAGCGGCTCAACCATGTCACGTCGGAGCTGCAGGAAGGCGTCATGAAGACGCGCATGCAGCCGATCGGCAACGCCTGGTCCAAGCTGCCGCGCCTGGTGCGCGACCTGTCGCATGAGCTGAGTAAGAAGATCGATCTGCAGATGATCGGCGCCGAGACCGAGCTCGACCGGCAGGTGCTGGAACTGATCAAGGATCCGCTCACGCATCTCGTGCGCAACTGTGCTGACCACGGGCTCGAGACGCCGGCCGACCGGCGCAAGGCCGGCAAGCCGGAGCTGGGCCGCGTCACCCTCAACGCCTTCCACGAAGGCGGCCATATCGTCATCGAGATTTCCGACGACGGCCGCGGCCTGCCGATCGACAAGATCCGCGCCAAGGCGCTTGCCAACAAGCTGGTCAGCGAAAGCGAGCTCGCGGCGCTGTCGGATCAGCAGGTGATGCAGTTCATCTTCAAGGCGGGTTTCTCTACCGCCGCCCAGGTGACCAGCGTCTCCGGCCGCGGCGTCGGCATGGACGTCGTGCGGACGAACATCGAGAAGATCGGCGGCACGGTCGAGCTTAAGTCCACGGCCGGGAAGGGCACCGCCTTCACTATCAAGATCCCGCTGACCCTCGCGATCGTGTCGGCTCTGATCGTCGAATGCGGCGGCGAGCGCTTCGCGATCCCACAGATCAGCGTGCTGGAGCTGGTGCGCGCCGCACCCGGCTCGGAAAGCACGATAGAGCGCATCAATGACGCGCCGGTGCTCCGCCTGCGCAACCGCCTGCTGCCCCTGGTCAGCCTGCGCGAGCTGCTGAAGCTCGAACAGAAGCAGGATGACGACAAGCGGGCGAACGGCGAGACCTTCATCGTGGTCACCCAGGTCGGCAACTACACGTTCGGCATCATGGTCGATCGCGTATTCGACACCGAGGAGATCGTGGTCAAGCCGGTGGCGCCGATCTTGCGCGACGTGGGCATGTTCTCGGGCAACACCATCCTGGGCGATGGCAGCGTCATCATGATCCTGGATCCGAACGGCATTGCCGCGGCGTCCGGCGGTGCCGTCCATGCCGAGTCCGGGACCCACGCTGAAACGACGACGCACGCGACGCAGGAGAACGAGCGGGTCACCTTGCTGGTCTTCCGCATCGGGGGCGGGACGCCGAGGGCGGTGCCGCTGTCGTTGATCGCGCGTCTCGAGGAAGTCGACGCGGGTTCGATTGAGTTCGGCGATGGCCGGCCGGTCGTTCAATACCGCGGCAAGCTCATGCCGCTCATCCCCACGGAGGCGGGCTACGAGACCAAGCGCGAGGGCCGCCAGCCGATCCTCGTGTTCACCGACGGCCATCGCAGCATGGGTCTTCTGGTCGACGAGATCGTCGACATCGTCGAGGAGCGCCTGGCGATCGAGATGAGCGCCAAGCGGCCCGGCGTCATCGGCAGTGCCATCGTGTCCGGGAAATCCACCGACATCATCGACACCGGGCATTACCTGACGCAGGCCTATCCCGACTGGTTCGGGGCCATGGACCGCCAGGTCGGGGGCGCGCGCGCCGCCGGCGAGTCCGGCAAGCGCCTTCTGCTGGTCGATGACAGCCCGTTCTTCCGCAACCTGCTGTCGCCGCTGCTGTCGACCGCCGGCTACGAGGTCACGACGGCAGAGAGCGCCGACCAGGCGCTTGGCCTGTGCGAGGCCGGCCGTGACTTCGACGTCATCGTCAGCGACATCGAGATGCCGGGCATGGACGGCTTCCAGTTCGCCGAGACCGTGCGCAAGAACAGCCGCTGGCAGGAGACCCCGCTGGTGGCTTTGACCTCGCGCACCGCACCGCAGGACATCGACCGTGGCCGCGAGGTCGGCTTCACCGATTACATCGCCAAACTCGACCGCGATGCGCTGTTGCGCACGCTGTCCGAAACCACCGGCTCGGCAAGAGGTGCGGCATGAAGGACAAGGCCACGGAGACCGTGGTGGAAGGCTCGCGCGATTACGTCACGATGACGATCGCCGATCAGCTCTTCGGCATCCCGGTTCTCGCCGTCCAGGACGTCCTGGGCCCGCAGCGCATCACGCGCATTCCCCTGTCGCCGCCGGAAGTCGCCGGGGCCTTGAACCTGCGCGGCCGCATCGTCACCGCGATCGACGTCCGCCGCCGGCTCGGGCTGCCGGCCCGCGCGGCCGACAATCCCGGCATGAGCGTGGTCGTCGACCACAAGGGCGAGCTCTACAGCCTGATCGTCGATGCCGTCGGAGAAGTGATGAGCCTGCCGGCCGACGCCTATGAGCGCAATCCGTCGACCCTCGATCCGCGCTGGCGCGAGGTCTCGGGCGGCATCTATCGCCTGAAGGGCAAGCTCCTGGTCGTTCTCGGCGTGGCGAACCTGCTCGAAATGCGACGGGCGGAGGCGGCGTAGATTTGCGCAAGGCGTAGGTTTCGCGTCGCAGCCCGCGAATTTTCGAATCCGAGGTTGGTCCGATGAAAAGCTGCCTGATCGTCGATGATTCAAAGGTGATCCGCATGGTCGCACGGCGGATCCTCGAAAGCCTGCATTTCGAGATCGCGGAAGCGGCGGACGGCAAAATGGCCCTCGAGGCCTGCCGGAAATCGATGCCCGACGCGATCCTGCTCGACTGGAACATGCCGGTGATGAACGGCATCGATTTCCTGCGCGAGCTTCGGCAATTGAAGGGCGGGGCGGAGCCGCGTGTCGTATTCTGCACGACCGAAAACGACCTCGCCCACATCCAGGAAGCGATCTCCGCCGGCGCCAACGAATACATCATGAAGCCGTTCGACAGCGAGATCATCGAGGCCAAGTTCTCCCAGATCGGCCTTATCTAAAACCCATGGTTCATGCCGCCGCAGAGAGTTCCGCCGCCCGCGGCGCGCCGATGACGCCCATCCGCGTGATGGTGGTCGACGATTCCGCCGTCATCCGCGGATTGCTGACGCGCACGCTCGAGGCGGATCCGGAGATCGCGGTCGTCGCCTCGGTCGGCAACGGACAGATGGCGATCTCGGCGATCGGCCGGCAGGACACGGATGTCGTCGTGCTCGACATCGAAATGCCGGTCATGGACGGGCTGACCGCGCTACCGCGGATCCTCGCGGCGGCCCCCGACGTGAAGGTGATCGTCGCCTCGACGCTCACCCAGAAGAACGCGCAGATCAGCCTCAAGGCCCTGGCCGCGGGTGCCACGGACTACCTCGCCAAGCCGAGCTCCTCGGAGCTGAACGCGGCGACCACCTTCAAGCGCGAGCTCGTCGACAAGGTGAAAGCGCTCGGCAACGCGCGCCGCAAGCGGCGGGCGGCCGCGTCACCGTCGGCAACCGCCGAAGAGCTGCCGTTCCGTCCGCCGCCGAGTGCGCGGGCTCCCGCGCCGGCGGCGGCCGTCCTGCGCGCCGCCTCGCCGGCGCCGCCGACGGTGATCGTGATCGGCAGCTCCACCGGAGGCCCGCAGGCGCTGTTCAACGTGCTGGGCGCGCTGCCCAAGTCGGTGCAGCTGCCGATCCTGATCACGCAGCACATGCCGCCGACCTTCACCACGATCCTGGCGCAGCACCTGGCGAAGACGGCAGGGCGGCCGGCGGCCGAAGGTGTCGACGGCGAGACCATCCAGCCGGGCCGCATCTACATTGCACCTGGCGATTTCCATATGAAGGTGGAAGCGCGCGGTGGGGCGCGGGTCATTCGCGTGCTGAAGGACCCGCCGGAGAATTTCTGCCGTCCGGCCGTGGATCCGATGCTGCGCAGCGTCAGTGAGGCGTACGGCGCCGGGGTACTCTGCGTCATTCTCACCGGGATGGGGTCCGACGGGGCCAAAGGCGGCGAGGCGGTGGTGGCCGCCGGCGGGACGGTGATCGCGCAAGATGAGGCGACGAGCGTCGTCTGGGGCATGCCAGGAGCGGCTGCCGCCGCCGGTATTTGCAGCGCGATCCTGCCGGTGTCGCACATCGCGGCGCATATCGGGAAGCTCGCGGGCGGAGGGCGTGTATGAAGCCCGACGACTTCGCGTTCTTCTGCAAATTGATCCTCGACCGCACCGGGCTCGTGCTCGGCGGCGAGAAGACCTATTTGATCGAGAGCCGGCTGACGCCGGTGGCGCGCAAGCACAATCTCGCCGGGCTCGACGTGCTCGCGACGGCGTTGCGCCAGGGCCGCGATCCGGCCCTCCTGCGCGACTTCACCGACGCCTTGATGACGAACGAATCGTTCTTCTTTCGCGACGGCAAGCCGTTCGAGCAGTTTCGTCAGGTCGTGCTGCCGCGTCTGCTGGCGGGGCGGGCCCAGCAGCGCCAGTTCCGCATCTGGAGCGCCGCCTGCTCGACCGGCCAGGAGGCCTATTCGCTGGCCATGATCCTCAAGGAGGAGGCGGCGAAGCTGCAGGGCTGGAAGATTGAGATCGTCGGCACGGACATCTCCCACGACGTGCTCGGGCGTGCGCGCGCGGGGATCTACACGCAGTTCGAGGTGCAGCGCGGCCTGCCGATCCAGTTCCTGGTCAAGTATTTCAAGCAGGACGGCGACAAGTGGCAGATCTCGCCCGAGATCCGCGCGATGGTCCAGTATCGGGAGTTCAACCTCCTGGAGGACCCGGTGGGGTTCGGCCGCTTCGACGTTGTGTTCTGCCGCAACGTCCTGATCTATTTCGACCAGGCCAAGAAAACGCTGATCCTCGATCGGATCAGCCGCATGCTGCCGCCCGATGGGCTCCTGTACCTCGGCGGCGCCGAAACCGTGCTCGGCGTTTCCGACCGGTTCGAACCCCTCGCCGGCCATCGCGGCATCTACGCCGTCACTGGCGCAGCACCTGCCAGCGTGCCGAAGCTCGCCGCCGCCGGCTGACGGCGCGGAGCTCCGGCCGGTCGTCGTTTTCCGGTCCCGTCCTGGACACCCGCGGACGCGGTTGATACCGTCATTGCATCTCCCGCCAAACGAGGTGGTGCGCGATGGCCCAGATCCCCAATCGGATTGCCGATATCCTGAAGTCGCCGACGGCGCGGGCCTTGCCGCGGCCAATCGACTACCCGAAGGCGGACACGGCCGCCTACATCCAGGGGCTCGATAACTTCCATCGCGTGTTTGCCATCCGGCCCGGCGATCACGTGGTCATGCTCACCGATCCGCTGCTCGATCCGCGGGTGATCCAGGCGGTCTACGGCATGGCGCGCGCCCGCGGCGCCAGCTTTGTCTCCTACATGGGAAAATCGACGCGCTATGTGGCGGTGCCGGACGAGGCGAAACAGCTTCTGGAGCGCGCCACCTTCGTCGTCTCGACCTGGTTTGCCTCGGTCTTTGACCCGTTCTGTATCGGGCTTAGGCGCAACAAGGGGCAGCGCTGGGTGAAGATCACCTTCTTTCGCAATCTCGACCTGCTGAACACCCCGCAGGCGCGGTTTCCGATGGACGTGCTGGCGGAGATCATTCAGGCGTCGTCACGCATCTATCCCGACGCCGGGCCGTTCGACCTGCGCTTCTCCGACGAGCGCGGGACGGATTTCACCATCCCGTTCACCGATGCGATGCGCCAGCACATGAAGCGCGACAACCGCTGGCGCGGCCATAATTTCGCCGATGAGGACGGCTGCTACGTGCATTACCTGCCGACCCACGGCCCGAACGTCTACGAGCCCAAGATGGCGGGCGGCAGCGGCGCCAACGTCAAAGTCGGCATCAGCGGCATCGTCTATCCCCAATGGGCGGTCGGGTTCGAGAAGCCGTTCGAGGAGAAGGTCGGCGTCGAATTCCGCGACGACCGCGTCGTCGCCGTCCACGGAGGCAGCGAGCCGGCGCAGGTGCTGCGCGAGTTCATCGTCGGCGGCACGCTCGAGGAGCTGGGCTGCGGCCACAATCCCAAAGCGCCGCGCTTCGACATCTATCCGGCCGGGCCGAACTCGCCGGGGGCCCTCCATTTCGGCATCAATGCGCCCAAGGAATCGGAGTATCTGCGGCGCACCATGCCCAATTGGGAGGAGCCGCACGTCCACATGGATCTGGTGACGTTCGACAGCACCGTGATGGCAGGCAATCGGACCATCATCGAGGAGGGGTTCCTGAACTCGCTGCGCGACCCGGCGGTCATTGCGGCCGCCGAGCGGTACGGCGATCCGGTGGAGCTGCTCGAAGGTTTCCCGGTCTGAGGGCCTTTGCCGCGGCCTGGGGCCGTCCATGGGCGAACTGGGCGTGCCCCCTAAAACGGGGCGTTCGTAAAAAAAAGAGCCCCGTGTTGTCGGGTCAGCTGGCCGTTTCGCGTCCTTCGTGAGAGCCTGGCCGTAGCGCCGTTCGGTTTTCCGGAGGACTTGGGGAGCCCGCGGCAGCGGCCATGGCACCCGACAAAGAAGGACAAGTACCATGACCTACATCGATGGATTTGTGGCGGCGGTGCCGACGGCGAACCGCGACGTCTACAAGGAGCATGCCGAAAAAGCCGCCCTGGTTTTCAAGGAGCACGGTGCCCTGAAGCTGGTCGAATGCTGGGGCGACGACGTTCCAGACGGAAAGCTGACGTCATTCCCGATGGCAGTGCGGAAAAAGGACGACGAGACCGTCGTCTTCTCCTGGATCGTGTGGCCGTCAAGACAGGCCCGCGACGCGGGCATGAAGAAGGTGATGACCGACCCTCGTCTTCAACCCAACGTGAACCCAATGCCCTTCGACGGCAAGCGGCTGATCTTCGGCGGCTTCCAGGTCTTGGTCGAGACCTGAGCCGACTCCCTCGGGCGCGATAGGGGACACGCCAAAGGAAAACGGCGGCCGTGACGGCCGCCGTTCCCCTGAGCTTCCCGACGAGAGAAGGAGGTTAAGCGGTCGCGGCCTGCTTATCGGTGCGGCTGCTGCCGGATTTCGCGGGCGGCGGGTCGCGCAGCACGTAGCCGCGGCCCCACACCGTCTCGATGTAATTTTCGCCGCTGCACGCCGTGGCGAGCTTCTTGCGGAGCTTGCAGACGAACACGTCGATGATCTTGAGCTCCGGCTCGTCCATGCCGCCGTAAAGATGATTGAGAAACATCTCTTTGGTCAGGGTCGTGCCCTTGCGCAGGCTGAGCAGTTCCAGGATGCCATATTCCTTGCCGGTCAGATGCAAGGGCTGGCTGTTGGCCTCGACCGTGCGGGTATCCAGATTGACCGTGAGCTTGCCGGTCTTGATGACCGAGTGAGAGTGGCCCTTGGACCGGCGGATGATCGCCTGGATGCGGGCAATCAGTTCGCGCTTGTCGAACGGCTTGGTGAGGTAGTCATCCGCCCCGAAGCCGAGACCCTTGATCTTATTGTCGAGCTCGGCAAGCCCGGACAGGATCAGGATGGGGGTCTTAATGCGGGCGGCGCGGAGCCGCTTCAGGACCTCATAGCCGTCCATATCCGGCAGCATGATGTCCAGAATGATGATGTCGTAGTCGTACAGCTTGCCAATCTCGAGCCCGTCTTCGCCAAGGCTGGTCGTGTCGCAGACGAACCCTTCGGATTTCAGCATCAATTCGATGCTTTTTGCCGTTGCCGAGTCATCTTCAACCACTAGGACGCGCATTTCGCAGCTCCGGGTTGTCTGTGGATATGTGGATAACTTCTTACCAATTTACCCTACCACTAAAGGGTCACCCTTAAAAGTTCCTTAAAAACTACTGATTCGGCAACGAAGTGAAGTACACAGGATCGTTAGGCCGAATTAGCGTGAAATGACGGTAACTTAGCAAGGATGATAGTCCCAATCGTAGCGAGCCAAAGTTGATTAACAGTTAATTTTACCGAAATTTAAAGATACTTCGTCATCCTTGCGCCATCATTGTTTTCCGACTCGCCCGGTCCTCAAGATCGGGGCGCGAGCGTTCGAAGCCCCGGGGACCCCCACACTAAAATGGACGCGACCAGCCTGATTACCGCGATCGACCGCATCCCGAGCTATCGGCTGTTCGGCCGGGTGACCGCCGTTCTCGGCATGCTGGTCGAGGCCGGTGGCGTCGAGAACCGGCTGTCGGTCGGCGGCCGGTGCGTGCTGACGGCCCGCGACGGCCGGCGGCTCCCCTGTGAGGTGGTCGGGTTCCGCGAGAACCGGGCGCTTCTGATGCCGTTCGGCGCCCTCGATGGGGTGGGGGTCGGCTGCCAGGCCGAGATCGCCGACAGCGAGACCTACCTCTATCCGCATCCTGGGTGGCTCGGGCGGGTGATCAACGCGCTCGGCGAACCAGTGGACGGCAAGGGACCGCTGCAGATCGGCAGCGACCCCTATAGCCTGCGCGCTTCTCCGCCGCCGGCCCATGCGCGCCAGCGCGTGCAGGGCAAGATCGATCTCGGGATTCGCTCGGTCAATGCGTTCCTGACTTGCTGCCGCGGCCAACGCATGGGGATTTTCGCCGGTTCGGGGGTCGGCAAGTCGACCGTGATGTCGATGATGGCGCGCTATACCGCGGCCGACGTCACGGTGATCGGGCTGATCGGGGAACGCGGTCGCGAGCTCCAGGAGTTCATTCAGGACGACCTCGGCCCCGAGGGGCTCGCGCGCAGCGTGGTTGTCGTCTCGACGTCGGATGAATCGCCGCTGATGCGCCACCACGCGGCCTATCTCACGCTGACCGTCGCCGAATATTTCCGCGACCTCGGCCAGAACGTGCTGTGCCTGATGGACAGCGTCACTCGCTTCGCGATGGCGCAGCGCGAGATCGGCCTCGCGGCCGGCGAGCCGCCGGCGAGCAAGGGCTACACGCCGTCGGTCTTCGCCGAGCTGCCGCGCCTGCTCGAGCGCGCCGGGCCGGGTGCCGGGACGGGAAGCATCACCGGACTGTTCACCGTGCTGGTCGAGGGCGACGACACCAACGAGCCGATCGCCGACGCGGTGCGCGCCATCGTCGACGGGCATATTGTTCTCGATCGAGCCATTGCCGAGCGCGGCCGGTATCCCGCGGTCAACATTCTGCGCTCGATCTCGCGGACGATGCCGGGCTGCAATTCGCCGCCGGAGAACGAGCTCGTCGGCCGGGCGCGGGCACTCGTTGCCCAGTACGAGGACATGGCCGAGATGATCCGGCTCGGCGCCTATCGGCGCGGCAGCGATCCGCTGGTCGACGAGGCAATCCGCTACAACCCGGATCTCGAGCGCTTTCTCTCGCAAGGCAAGAACGAGCGGGCCGACCTGGCGGGCAGCTACGCGCTGCTTGCCGAGATTCTTGGTATGCCGGTTCCGACGTGAGGCGGGAGACTAGGTCGTGAAGGGATTGGCTGCCCTGATCCGACTGCACAGCTGGCGCCTCGATGAGAAACGTCGGGAGCTCGCCGACCTGCAGCGCCTCGAGGACCAGCTGCTCGCCGATGCGCAGCGGCTGGAGGCGGAAATGGCGGCGGAGCAGGAGTTCGCGGCCAAGAATTCGGATACCGGCGCGTTCTCCTATGGCGGCTTCGCGATCGGCGTGATCGAGAGGCGCAAGCGGATCGCGGCATCGATCGCGGAGGTGCGCCGGCGCATCGAGGACAAGCGGGCCGAGGTCGCGGAATCATTCCAGGAGCTCAAGCGCTACGAGATCACCCAGGCCGAGCGCAAGAAGCGGCAGCAAGCGGCGGCCAGCCGGCGCACGCAGATAGAGCTCGACGAGATCAGCCTCGAACAGTATCTCAGGCGGGCCAAGGACTAGACGGACAGGCCCGGACCCGCGCTGTTCGCGATTTCGTCGAGCGGCGACACCGGGAAGCTCGGCAGCGTCTGGAAAAAAATCTTTCCGATCAGCCCGGCGGCATCGCAGGTCTGGCCGAATACGCCGGCGATCCCGGCCTGTAGCGACGGCGAGAGGTCGACGTGGCTGCGCAGGATCAGATCCAGCCGCGGCTTGTGCACCAGGCCGTCGAGTTGAAGCGCTCCGACGCTCTCGAATTCGACGTCGACGACGAAGCGTCCGCCGCCCTCGCCGGGTGTGTCCTGGCCGCCCTTGCGGCGCCGGGTGAAGACCCGCATCTGGCGGGGCTCGGTGGTGTCGATGAATGGGACATAAAACACCAGCCACTCGCTGGCCGAGGCGTTGAGACGGCTCATCTCTCGCAGATCGCCGTCGAGACCCGCGACAAGGTCGCCGCGTCCGGTGCTCTGCAATGACTCCGCGGCGGCTTCGCCGAGCAGCGCCGCCGTGTCCGCCGCGGGTGACGACAGGAACGACAGGACCTGCGTCAGAAAACGCGCGCCGCCCGGGCGCGGCAGCACGATCTCCATGATCTGGCGGGCCAGGGGCGGATCGCTCACGGCGAGGGCCTCGAGCGCTTTGCGCAGCGACGGCCATTCGCGTCCGAGTCCGGATAGCCCGCGCCCGCCGACGCCGGGCAGGGCCGTCCCGGCGGCCGCGGCCGCCGGCGCTGTCCGGCCGACGATCGCGATGATGTCGAACGCGATCTGCGCGTCGGCGGCGACCTCCTGCGCGATCGCGGCGTTGATGGCCAGCCGGCCGATCGCGGTGTCGACGATCATCTGACCGACGGGTGTTCGCCCGACGACCGCGCCGACCAGCTGGCCGTTCGAAGCACTCGCCGCCGCCGCGGTGAGATCGGGGAGTATGCCGGCAAACCTGAGCGACACCTGCGTGCCGGCCGGCGCCGCCGGCACTGCGCCACCGCCGGCCGAGGCGGGTGTCGGCGCGGTCGTCTCGGCTGATGACGTCCGCGCCGCGCCGATGATCGTGGCGACCACGACGGGACCGCCGGTGACTGAGGGGGCGATGGTGGCGGCCGGCTCCGCCGCCGGCCCGGGTTCCGGCGGCGGCGCCGCATTACCGGTTCCCTGGCCCGTCGCTCCCGGGTCGGACGGCAACTGCGTCAAGGTGGAGCTGATGCCGCCGGCCGGGCTGGTCGGCGCGGCCGGGTTTCCCGAATTCACCGCCAGCGGCGTCGCACCTGGCGGCACGGCGCTCGAGGGCGGGATGGAGGTCATGGCGGCAAACCTTACGCGGTCAGCAAGCCGCGCGCGATCGAGCGGACGTCGGCCGCGGCTTCGGCGGCGGGATGGCGCGTGAGCAGCGGTGCCTGGGCGCGAATCGCGTCGCGGACCTTGGGGTCGCGACGCACGATTCCGGCCAGCGGCGGCGAGAATTTGAGGAATTCGCGGCATGCCTTGGCGATCGTTCCATAGGTGCGCTCGCCCTCGCGCGGATTGGCGGCGAGGTTGACCACCACCCGCAGATCGGGTGCGGGCTGCGGGCCCAGCGACAGCTTGATGAACGCATATGCATCGGTCAGCGAAGTCGGCTCATCGGTCGTCACCACCAGCCGGACGTCGGCGAGGGCGCTCAGCGCCCGCACCGCCGGCTCAACTCCGGCGCCAAGGTCGAGGATCACCCGGTCATAGTCGCCGGCCAATTCGCCCAGCCCGCCGATCAGGCGGCCAAGACGCGCCGGCTCGAGTGCCGCCAACGTCCCGGAGCCGGACCGTCCGGCGATAATATCGAATCGCCCGGCTGCGAACGGCGTCACCAGTTTATCCAAAGACGTGCCGTTGCCGAAATGGCCAAGGTCCCGCGTCGGTACCAGGCCGAGCTGGATGTCGACGTTGGCAAGGCCGAGATCGCCGTCGAACAGCAGGGTGCGCTGTCCGGCTTCGGCGAGGCTTTGGGCCAGCGTGATGGCAAGCCAGGTCTTGCCGACGCCGCCCTTGCCGGAGGCGACGGCGATGACCGAAGCGCCGGCTTTTCCATTCGAAAGATTCACAAGGCGAACTCCAGATGAGCCAGGTGAGGACCGCGCCGCTCAGCCATGGCCTTCGGTCACGAACAGGCGCGCGAGTAAGGCGGGATTCGAGGGCTGCAGGCCATGGGCGACCATCGGCGACGCGCCGGTCTCCGCCAGGGCCAGGCGTCCGGCGGCGGCGGCCGCGAGCAGGCCGCCGAGGCGGCGCGCGATGTCGAGCCTGGTCGCCACCAGCCGGACGCAGCCGATATCGGCGAAGGCTTCGGCCATTTCGGCCGCCTCGTGGGCATCGCCGCCCGCCGCCTGCACCAAGACCGGATCGGCACGCGACGCGACGATCAGAGCGGCGAGCCCGGCCATCTCCACCGCATCAAACGGGTTGACGCCGCGCGTGTCGATGATGGTAAGCGGCCTCACCCCGCCGGGCCGTTGCGCCACGACACGCGCGAGGGCCGCGGGACCGTCGGCGGTCTCGAGCTCGACATCGAGCGCCTTGGTGAACGCGGTCAGCTGCTCGACCGCACCGGCGCTGCCGATATCGGTGGTGATCACGCGCACCGGCTGGCCGCGCAGAACCGCGCGTGCCGCGAGCTTGGCGGCGACCAGAGTCTTGCCGGCGCCGGGCAATCCGGCGAGAAGGACCGGGGAGGTCTCCTTGCGATCCGCGAGATTGGCGAACCGGAAGACGTCTTTCATCCGGTTGGCCAGCGCGGCGGCGGCGGCGTCGACGATCTGTCCGTCCAGCAAGCCGGTGACGAGCGGCTCGGGGACGCCGTGATGGTCGAGCGCCCGGGTGAGGGCCGCGGCGCCGTTGTTCCGTGTGGCGGGGCGGCGCGGCGTCCCGGCGCTGGCGGCACGCGGGCCCGTGGCATTGGGCCAAGCCATCGGCCGCGGGGAGGGGGATACGGGTGCCGCCGGGGCTGCGGCCGGCGGCGGCTCCACCGCGTCGACGGCGGCGATCACGCGGATGCTCCCGTTGGCGGTCTCGGTGGAAACGATCGCCGCGTCGTCCCCGAGTTCGTCGCGGATCTGCTGTATCGCCTCGGCGATGGTGGCGGCGGTGTAGGCCTTGAGACGCATCAGGCCGGGCCGTTACGCTAGATCGTCCCGACGGTTTTGATCCGCGCCTTGGGATAGATCTCGTTCTGAGACATGATCGTGGTCGCCGGCCGGAACCGTTCGACGATCGAGCGCACGAACGGGCGGATCAGCGGGCTCGTCAGCAGGACCGGCGTTTCGCCCATCATCGCGAAACGCTCGAAGGTCTGCCTGACCTTAGCGATGAAGTCCTGCAGGCGGCTTGGCGCCATCGAGAGCTGGCGGTCGTCGCCCTGACCGACGATCGATTCCGCGAACGCCTGCTCCCATTCCGGCGACAGGGTGACCAGCGAGATGACGCCATCGGCCCCGGTGTTGATGTCACAGAGCTGGCGGCCGAGGCGGCCGCGGACATGCTCGGTGATCGCGGTGAGGTTGCGGGTATGGGTGACGGCCTCGGCGATCGCCTCGAGGATGGTCGGGAGGTCGCGGATGGAGACGCGCTCACCCAGCAGGTTCTGCAGCACGCGCTGGATGCCGCCGACCGAAATCTGCGACGGAACGATGTCGGCGATGAGCTTCTGGTGCGTCTTGCCGGCTTCGTCGAGCAGCTTCTGGGTCTCGCTGTAGGACAGCATCTCGGCCATGTTGTCCTTGATTATCTCGGTCAGGTGAGTCGTGATGACGGTCGGCGAGTCGACAACCGTGTAGCCCTTGAACATCGCCTCTTCGCGGTGCGGCTCATCGACCCACATTGCCGGCAGGCCGAACGTCGGCTCCTTGGTCGGCGTCCCGGGAAGCCCGATGGCCTCGCCGCGCGGATCCATGACCAGCAGTTGGAACGGCTGCAGATCGCCGCGCCCCGCCACGATCTCCTTCACCCGGACCACGTAGGTGTTGGACGGCAGCTGGATATTGTCCTGGATGCGGACCGACGGCATGACGAAGCCCATGTCCGTGGCGATCTGGCGGCGCAGGGCCTTGATCTGGTCGGTGAGCTTCGGGCCTTTGTCCGAGTTGATCATCGGCAGCAGGCCATACCCGAGCTCCAGGCGCAGCACGTCGATGTGGAGCGCGCTCGTGATCGGCTCATCGGCGGGCGGCGGAGGCGGTGCGGCCGCCTCTTCGGCCTTCTTCACCTCTTCCTTGGCCTTCGTGGTCCCGATGTAGTACGCAGCGCCGCCGGTCAGCCCACCCAGCAGCATGAACGGCATCATCGGCAGGCCGGGGACCAGCGCCATCAGGGTGAGCAGAGCGCTCGCCATGCCGAGCGCCTTCGGATAGCCGCCCAACTGGCCCCAAAGGGCCTCGTCCGCCGGACCCTGCACGCCGGCCTTCGAGACGAGCATACCGGCGGCGATCGACACGATCAGCGCCGGGATCTGGGTCACCAGGCCGTCGCCCACGGTCAGCAGCGTGTAATTCTGGGCCGCCTGCATCACGGACAGCCCGTGCTGCAGCGTGCCGATGACGATGCCGCCGATGATGTTGATGAATACGATCAGCAGCCCGGCGACCGCATCGCCGCGCACGAACTTCGAGGCGCCGTCCATGGCACCGAAGAATGAGCTTTCGCCTTCGAGCACCTGCCGGCGCTCGCGCGCCCCTTTCTCGTCGACCAGGCCCGCCGAGAGATCGGCGTCGATGGCCATCTGCTTGCCCGGCATGCCGTCGAGGCTGAACCGTGCCGCAACTTCGGCGATGCGTCCCGAGCCCTTCGTGATGACCACGAAGTTCACGATGACGAGGATGGCGAATACGATCACGCCGATGAGGAAGTTGCCGCTCATCACGAGCGTGCCGAATGCCTGAATCACCCTGCCCGCGGCCTGCGAGCCCTCGTTGCCGTGGCTGAGGATCAGGCGCGTCGTCGCGAGATTGAGGGCGAGGCGCAACAGGGTGGCCATCAGCAGCACGGTGGGAAACGTGCTGAAATCCAGCGGCTTCCTGATGAACAGCGATACCAGGAGCACCAGGATGGAGAAGGCGATTGAGGTGGTGAGCAGGATGTCGATCAGCCACGCCGGGATCGGCAGCAGCAGAACGAGCAGGATGGACACGATGCAGACCGCCAGCACCATGTCGCCCTGGCGCAGGATCTCCTGCACCCGCTCTATGAAGTTTTGTCCGTTGGAGGCGGTGGTGACGTTCGTTTCGGCCATCAGCGAAGCTCCCGGCGCGCTCGCACGCGGTGGTTAGACGTGCGGCCGGTCGGCGTCGCCGCCATGCGGAGCCACCGGCGAACCCTGCTCGCTGTAGAGCTTCAGCTTGTTCCGCAGCGTGCGGATCGAGATGCCGAGGATGTTCGCGGCATGCGTACGGTTGCCGAGGCAGTGGGTCAGCGTCTCGAGAATGAGGTCGCGCTCGACGTCCGCCACCGTCCGGCCGACCATATTGGTGGGGGCCCCTGGGGCGGCGGCCGTGGCGGTCGGCCGGGCACCGGTTTCGGCGTGCAGAACCGACCCGCCGGACAGATGGATCGCCTCGGGTCCGATGCTGTCGCCTTGGGCCAGCAGGACCGCGCGATGCATCGCGTTCTCGAGCTCGCGGACGTTGCCGCGCCAGCCGTGGGCGCGCAGCTTATCCAGCGATTCCCGCGCCAGAGCCCGGGCCGGCACGCCGTTCGCCTCGGCATATTTCCGGATGAAATGCGCGGCCAGCGGCTCGAGATCCTGCGGCCGTTCGCGCAGCGGCGGTAGCCTGAGGGCGACGACGTTGAGCCGGAAGAACAGGTCCTCGCGGAACCGGCCGGACCGCACATCGGCTTCGAGGTCGCGGTTGGTGGTGGCGAGAATTCGGATGTCGATCTTGATCGGCGAGGAGCCGCCGACGCGGTCGATCTCGCGCTCCTGGATGGCGCGCAGCAGCTTCGCCTGCAGGCGCAGATCCATTTCGCTGATTTCGTCGAGCAACAAGGTGCCGCCGTTCGCCTCCTCGAACTTCCCGACCCGTCGCGCCACGGCGCCGGTGAAGGCGCCCTTTTCGTGGCCGAACAGCTCGGATTCGAGCAGGTTGTCCGGAATCGCGGCGCAGTTGACCGAGATCATCGGCTGGCCGGCGCGGCGGCTCTTGCGATGGATGTGGCGGGCGACGACTTCCTTGCCCGTGCCGGATTCGCCGCCGATCAGGATGCTGGCATCGCTGGTCGCGATCTGCTCGGCCATCCGCAGGACGGCGGCCATGCTGGGATCGCGGAAGACGACGGCATAGCTCTCCTCGGTGACCGCGGCCAGCACCGCGGCGATCAGCTCGGCCTCGGGCGGGAGCGGGATATACTCCTTGGCGCCCGCCTTGATGGCGCGGACGGCGGCCGCCGTGTCGGTGCCGATGCCGCAGGCGACGACCGGAACGTGGATGCGCTCGGCCCGCAGCGAGGTGACGAGCCCCGCGATGTCGAGGCCGACATCGACCATCAGGAGATCGGCGCCGTGGCCGGCCCGCAGGCTCGCGAGCGCGCCCGCAACGTCGTCGACTTGCGATACTTTTGCGCCGCGCGACATCGCGATCTTCGCCGCGGCCGACACTTGGCCGCTGAGGGGACTGATGATGAGCAAGCGCATCGTTCGTGTTCCGGGTCGTTTCGAGTTTTACGTCAGTGTCCGAATGCGGCGTCCCGGGACGTCAGGTGCGGTCCACCTTGACGATTTCGGTCATCGTCACGCCGAGCCGCTCGTCGACAACGACGACTTCGCCGCGGGCGACCAGGCGGTTGTTGACGTAGATGTCGATGGCTTCGCCGACCTTCCGGTCGAGTTCGACGACGGCGCCGCGGCCGAGCTTCAACAGCTGGCTGACCTGCATCGTGGCCTTGCCCAGCACCGCCGAGACCTGAACCGGGATGTCGTAGACGGCTTCCAGCTCCTTGGCGGTCTTGGTCGGCTTGCCGGACTCGGCTTCGGCCATGCCGGTCTGGCCTTCCATTTCGTTGAGATTCATGTTGTCGGACATGGGGGGCTCCTAATCGTTCATCCGTGGCGGCTAAGTGGGGCTACCGGAGGCGGTGTAACGCTGGATCGCGGCTTCGATCTGCTGCCAGATCTGGGCGGTGTTGCGCTCGACCCCGCCGTCGGACCATTCGACGCGGGCATCTTCGGGGGCGAGGCTCGGGTCACCGACCACCGCGACGCGCCCGGTGAAGCCGGTCGCCGTCGCGAGGGCCTCGAGGCGCTGACGGAACGGCTCGACATGCATGTCGTTGAGGCGGACCACGATCTTCGGGGTGTCGTGCAGCCGGCTGAGGCATTCCGCAATCAGGCTTTCGATTTCCGTCATGGCATCGCGCCGGGCGAGGGCAGGGAGAAGCTTGCGGGTCATTGCCACGGCGGTTGCGATGGCGACCTTGTCCATTTCGGCGCGCTGCGCGTCCATCATGGCGACCAGCTTCGTGCAGTGTGCGACCATCGCTTCGAAGGCGGCGGCGGTCCGGCTCGCCGCGTCTTTGATCGTCTCCCCAACGCCGGCGGCGTGGCCGTCGGCGAAGGCCTTGGCCTTCTCCGCCTCGAGTTCGGCGGCGGTGAAGTTGCGGCGGATCGGCTTTGGCGCCGGGGCGCCCTTCGACTTGTCGAAATCGGTGTCGAACAGGAATTTGCTGATGGATGGCATGGCGGACCCGGCCTCAGTAGATCAGCTCGTCGTCGCCGCCGCGCTTGTCGGCGATGACGATCTCGTCCTTGGCAGCCAGCTCCTTGGCCAGCGCCACCATATACATCTGCGACTCGTCCACGTCGCGCAGCCGCACCGGGCCCAGCCCGTTGATCTCCTCGCGCAGGAGTTTGCCGGCGCGTTCCGACATGTTGGCGAAGAACAGGTCGCGCAGCGGCTCCGATGCGCCCTTCAGCGCCACGGCGAGCTTCTGCTTGTCGACGTTGCGGAGCAGCGTCTGCACGCTGCCGGGGTCGAGCCGCCCCAGATCCTCGAACGTGAACATCAGCGCCTTGATCCGCTCCGCCGAGTCC
>WNFI01091095.1_pt1 | contig 62940 bp, 61 predicted proteins | sample 5400471 | NCBI WGS metagenome assembly WNFI01 (sample SAMN13153348, study PRJNA577476) | soil metagenome | isolation source: 100 cm saprolite on Douglas fir-dominated hillslope | place: USA:California | collected 2013-09-17 | reverse complement strand
TCTATTGGATGAACGTATCGACCAATACCAAGGTACGGGTTGGACATTCAGTTCAGAGTGGTGCATTCTTACCGGCACAGTTGCTTTCTGGACGAAGCGAAAAGCAAAGATTCCGGAGCTGTTATGCATTACTCACAACTCGGGAACGGAAGGTCGGGGGTCTGGTCATTTCCGGTGGATTGCACAACCAGACCGGCGACAAGTTCGCATGAACGAAATCGCAGTGAACGCACATCCGGGACAGTCAATGCAAGAGACTAGGGCGGATCTCCTTGACGACGTGTTGCCGGAATGAGGAGTTGCGGCAGGAGGTCTCTGGCAAACTGTCGAGGATTCGGCGGCCTCATCTGTTGCACGGGGGAGAGAAAGTGGTTTCGCGAACGCTTGTCGCTACCATATGCGCAAAGCGATCAGCCATCGCGCGCGCACTCGCGCCACTGATTGTTCTCGCGTTTTCTACGGTCCGGATGGCCGCCGTCGATCCTCATAGGATGATTTCTCAGTACGCGCACGCCGCCTGGCGCACGCAGGATGGCTTCCTAGATCGGCCTTCCGCTCTCACGCAAACAACGGACGGATATATTTGGATCGGAACGTCGACCGGATTGGAACGCTTCGACGGAGTAACGTATAGACGCTGGACTCCTCCCGCAGGCGAGCTTCTGCCCTACATTACTTATCTTCTCGGCGCCCGCGACGGCAGTCTTTGGATCGGAACTGCAAGGGGCTTGTTTCTGTTGAGAAATGGCGTGCTGTCCGGTTATGCAGAAAAATCCGGAGATCCGGGGATTTCCGCCATCATAGAGGACCGTGGTGGGACAATCTGGCTGACGCGCTATCGACTCAACGATGGTCAAGGACCGTTATGCCGCGTGACGGGAGCAACCCTTCAGTGCTTCGGCAAGAACGACGGTCTCTCTAGTCCTTGGGGCCTGGGTCTGGCCGAAGGTAGTCAGGGAAGTATCTGGTTTGGCTGTCGAGCGCTTTGCCGCTGGGCGCCAGGTTCTTCCGAGATCTATTTCAAAGAGCAATTCACAAATACGTCGGGCAATGGGGTCAGCAGGGTGGCCATCGGACCATCGGGTACGGTGTGGGCAACCTTGGAGGGAATCGGACCCAAGTTAGGAGTGCAATATTACAAGGATGGGAAATGGTCCAGTTATGTTGTCCCAGGGTTCGATGGACGTACTGTTGTATCGGAGGTTTTGTTTATCGATAGCAATCAAACTCTTTGGGTCGGCACAGAATCTGCGGGCCTCTACCACATTCATGACGGTTTTGCGGACCACTACGGCAGCGCGCAAGGTCTCTCCGGCAACTACGTGCTCGGGATCTACGAAGATAAGGAGGGCAACATTTGGGTCACGACCGACCGTGGGATTGACTTGTTTCGAGATTTTGCGGTCGCGACGTTCTCTGGGAATGAAGGTTTAGTCGGACAGGAAGTCCATTCAGTTTTCGCATTGGGCGATGGTTCCGTGTGGGCTGCCAACAACAAGGCCCTCGATATTATTCGTCCAGGCGGTATCTCGGCAATAACGACCGGCCGCGGCCTTCCCGGGCAGACCGTGGAAGCGATTTTCAAAGATAGCGCCGGACGAATGTGGCTCGGTATCGACAAGAAGATAATGACATACAAACAAGGGCGCTTCTTACCGGTCAAGAAGTCCGATGGCAGTTCGGCTGGAGTTGTCGGGGGCGCTTCCGCTTTTGCTGAGGATATTGAAGGCAATGTTTGGGCACTGACAGATCTTGATGAGAGCGGTCAACTCTGGCTTCTCCGAATTAAGGGTGATCGCATTGAAAAAAAGAGCCGGATAGACAAACTTTTCCCTGAGGCTTTACATATCGCGGCGGATCGGGATGGGAATATCTGGATACTTTCTCTGCATGGCAAACTTGGTCGCTGGCGTAACGGCATAGGCGAAGCGGTTGTGACACTGGACGACGCTGGGAGTTTAGCCGCTTACAGCCTATCTATCGATTCTGACAATGCCGTGTTGGTAACGACGTCCAAGGGATTATTTCGATGGAAGGAGGGCAATCTCAGCCGAATGGATTCCAGCAATGGCCTGCCTTGCTCAACGGTTTATTCCATGATCAAAGACAACGACGGAGCAGTCTGGCTCTACGAAAGATGCGCTCTGGTGCGGATTTCAATGTCGGACTGGGCAAGCTGGGTGAAATCTCCGGAGAGTAAAGTTTCGGCAAAGGTCTATGATGCGCTTGACGGAGCGCAACCTGACATAGCAGCTCCGTATCAGCCGCTTGTCTCTAGGTCTTCCGATGGACGTCTCTGGTTCGCGAGCAACTCGTTCGTACAGATGGTCGACCCCGGCCGCGACTACACGAACGCGATTCCACCGCCCGTACATATAGAGGAACTGCTCGCCGATCACAAGAATTATGCGGACCTAAAGAACCTTAAACTTCCTCCTCTGGTTGGCGAACTGGAAATCAGTTATACGGCGCTGAGCTTAGCGGTTCCATGCAGGGTTCTTTTCCGATACAAACTTGAAGGTCACGATGCTGCCTGGCAGGAAGCTGGGACAAGACGCCAGGCTTTTTATAACGACCTCGGTCCTGGCCACTATCGCTTCCGCGTGATCGCAAGCAATAACGACGGCGTCTGGAACGATGCCGGTGCATTCCTGGATTTCTCCATCCTTCCAGCGTATTACCAAACCACGTGGTTTCGCGCGTCCTGTGCGGCCACATTTCTGCTCTTGTTCTGGGCCATCTATCAATTCCGTGTTCAGCAATTGCATCGACAGTTTGCGATCGGGTTGGAAGCGCGCGTGAATGAGCGCACAAGAATCGCCCGCGAGTTGCACGACACGCTCTTGCAAAGCTTTCAGGGGTTGACCCTCCATTTTCAAAGGGCTCGTAATCTTCTTCCCGATCGCGCACCGGAAGCGATCCAAACGCTCGACAAAGCGTTGGACGGAGCGGAACAGGCGATTGTCGAAGGACGAGATGCCATCCACGACCTACGCTCCCCTGCTCCTGCCGCCAAAGGCTTGGCTGAGGAAATCACGGCGCTGGGGGAAGGGATTATTGCGAAGGACACCAATAAAGATCCAGCACAGTTCCGAGTGGTAATTGAGGGGACTGCCCAGACGCTGCATCCAAACGCCCACATTGACATTTTCCGAATTGCGCGTGAGGCGGTGCGAAATGCTTTCATCCATTCCCACGCCTGTCTCATCGAAACAGAAATTGCGTACAGCGACAAGCTGTTTCGATTGCGAATCCGAGATGACGGGAAAGGCATTGATCCCCATGTGCGGGATCGAGGAGAAAGGGTAGAGCATTGGGGCTTGCGAGGTATGCGCGAACGCGCGAAGCAGCTTGGCGGAGAGCTTGATGTGTGGAGTGAACCCGGAGCGGGCACTGAAGTTGAGTTGCGGATTCCAGGCTCGATTGTTTACGAAGCATCTTCCACTCGAAACAGTCCCCGGCTATTTTGGAAAAAGATGAAAAAAGATCATGAACGCTCCTCCTAGTCCCATACGCATTTTGTTAGCCGACGATCACCCCGTATTGCGTCAGGGAATACAAGCCCTTGCAGCGGATGAACGCGATATGGAGTTCGTTGCGGAAGCGTCCAATGGACGCGAAGCCATCGAGCAGTTCCGAAAGTATCGCCCGGACGTCACGCTCATGGACTTGCAAATGCCAGATATGAACGGCATTGACGCTATGAGTGCAATTCGAAACGAATTTCCTGACGCGCGCTTCGTCATCCTTACGACATATGCCGGCGACGTTCAGATTTCCCGAGCTCTTAAGGCTGGAGCTCGCGCTTATCTGTTAAAAAGTCTCTTGCGCAAAGATCTTTTGGATACGATTCGTGCTGTCCATGCCGGCCAGAAGCGGATTCCGGCCGATCTTGCCGCGCAAATTGCCGATCACATCGCAGATGACTCCTTAACCTTCCGGGAAATTGAAGTGCTCAGGTTGATTGCCTCGGGAAACGCCAACAAACTGATCGCAGATCAATTATCGATCGCAGACGAGACCGTTAAAGGTCACGTCAAAAACATCCTCTCTAAACTGGGCGCGAACGACCGAACCCACGCTGTCACCATCGCGCTGAAACGCGGAATCATCGAACTGTAAACCCCTCGAAAGAGGTGTATGACGATGCCAGTGTTTGGGGATGCGGCCAGCGCGACTGATCACTCAAACTTGTGGTTGAGATTTCTGTGCAACGACTCTTCTCCATGTTCCCCAACGGTTGGCCTGGGAGAGGTCTTCTACTCCTGCGCCTGGTTTCTGGAACTTCTCCATGTTCCCCAACGGTTGGCCTGGGAGAGGTCTTCTACTCCTGCGCCTGGTTTCTGGAACCTTCCTGATCCATGATGGTCTCGCTGAACTGCTGCGCGCGCCTCAGTGGGAAGCGGTCATACGACAATCTCTAGTGACCGGAGCGGGGATATTCCTTCTCATCGGCTTATGGACGCCAGTAGCGGGACTGCTGGTTGTAATCGTCGAATCATGGACGGCTTTTTCAAGGACTGAGAGTCTTCGCAATTGCGTCCTTTTTGCGTCCTTCGGTGCCGCCCTAGCGATGCTGGGCCCTGGAGTTCGGTCCATCGATGCTCACCTTTTTGGTCGAAAGCGGATTGATATTCGGAAGCGCTAGTGTTGTCCAATTCCCTCTTGAATGGGGTGCTTCCAATTCCCCGCATCGAGACGGCAAGAAACACCTCCAATGAGGGTTGTTCGCAAAATGGAATCGGTTCATCATCGCGAACGAGTCAGCATCTAGTTGCAGTTTGTAGAGTTTCTTTGAATCACAGACCCGCGGGCCTGGGTGTCATCTGTCGCCGAGCTGAGGGGGAAGACATCATGAGTCAGAATGAATCAGTTTCCAATCCGCGCTGCACCGACCAAATGCGGTTAGCGGAGCGCGAGCTGTCAGCGTTCATCAGCGCAGTGGCGGAGTTGTTCGGTGCTGAGCAGGCCAGATTGTCGGCAGAGGACTGGCTCGACGAATCGGCGTTAATTGACAGCCCGCTTCGATCTACAAACCGAGATTGGCGGACTGTCACAATCGCAGCGTCGGCTCGCCTGGCAAGTCGACTGAATGTTGCACTCCATCATCAGATATCGCCCGGCACATCGACAGCTAATACGAGGGTATCTCCAATACCATCGTCTAATTGCGCGATTGTCGCGCCGAGGAAAACATTTTCACCTTCAGCTTCGCATCCTCACAAACGCGACGCATATAGCGAACAAACCGCTCACAATGGAGGTTTCAAATGCTCAGTACATCAAAACGTGCGAATGTCACAGGAAGTGCCGAACGAATCGAACTCGCAGGCAAGACAGCTCGTGCTGCTAACCAACGTCTGACCGGACATAGCATCGAGCCCGCGAAAGCGGACATAGCGCTGGCCATCGTCTTGAGAGCCGCGGTGATTGGCATTGCGGTCGTATTGCAGACGCTCTTGGCCTCGGCACAGACCGCTAGGGATGTAAAAGGGCCGACACCGCTGGTCGCGGTCCAGAATGAAGCCCCTGCGAAACTAATCGTCGATCCACCGATTCCCGAACAGTTGGCATTGGGACGCGTATTCATCCAATACAGGACCGAAAACCTGCGCATTCTACCGGTGTTCGGCAAAGCTGCGCTGGAAGTATCGCCGCGAATTGGACACCTGCACTATTACGTGGATGACCAATCCTGGCCCATTGTCGATACCAGCGGCGAAACCGTGGTCGTTGTAGGGCTGACGCCTGGTCCGCACAAAGTGCGGCTCGAATTGGCGGACTCCTTGCACCGGCCGATCCCAGGTGCTTTCAAACTGGTGGAATTCATCGTGCCTGGTCCCAAGGGCTCCAACAATTAGGAACGTCATATCGTGCATCTGCTTTTGTGTGCTCAAGTCGATCGTGGGGACGCCGACTGAGGAGAAAAGAGCTTTATGTACTTCAAGACCACCGACGTTGCGGGCCTTAGGATCTTCTACCGCGAGGCCGGGGACCCGTCGAAACCGACTATCGTCTTGATGAACGGTTTTCCCACCTCGTCATATCAGTTCCACGACCTCATTCCACTTCTGGCGGACCGGTTTCATATCCTCGGGCCCGACTACCCCGGCATGGGGTTCAGCGATGCGCCGGCACCGACCGTCCTGCGACCGATCTTCGATGACGTGAGTAGGGTCATCGACGCGTTCATCGTGCAGAGAGCGCCCGGGCCAGTCATCCCCACCCAGATTATCCCGCTCTCGATGGAACAGTCCCCCGCGAAGATCGTCATCGATCCACCACTGGCCGAACCGCTCGCCTCGCGGGGAGTGGTGATCATCCAATATTGCGCTCAGAACCTGCACATTGCTCCGGTGTTCGGCCCGAATGCAGTGACTGTTTCGCCACGCGTCGGACACGTTCATGTCAGCATCGACGACGCTTCGTGGGTGTGGGCTGACGCGAGTGGGAATCCGATCATTCTGCAGGGTCTTCTACCGGGTCCGCACAAAGTGCTTATTGAATTGGTTAACGCGAACCATCAGCCCCTCGACAAAGGCGTGGTGCTTTTGTTGTTCCAGGAAAGTCCGCGGCCGAAAAGCATCACTGAAGCGGGCGGATTTACGAGACGCCCTACGGCACACAAATCAACCCGCAGCATAAACCAAAAATCCAAAACTAATAAATTAAGGAGGACACTATGACTCAATCCAGTGCTTCACCACAAGGCAGCAACCAGGCAGATCACAAGAATGCGATTCGTCCGTTTCATGCAGTAAACTTTCCTGAAGCAGACCTGACCGAATTGCGCAGGCGCATCAATGCAACCAATTGGCCTGAACGGGAAACGGTCACGGATGCATCGCAAGGCGTGCAGCTGGCGACGATGCAGGCACTCGCGCGCTATTGGGCGACAGAGTATGACTGGCGCAAGATCGAGGCGAAGTTGAACGCCCTGCCGCAGTTCATCACCGAGATCGACGGGCTGGACATTCACTTCATTCACGTTCGTTCAAAACACGAAAATGCGTTGCCGCTGATCGTTACGCATGGATGGCCCGGCTCGATCATCGAACAGATGAAGATCATCGATCCCCTGACCAATCCGACGGCGCATGGCGGCAGCGCATCCGATGCGTTCCATGTAGTGATTCCGTCAATGCCGGGTTACGGATACTCAGGCAACCGGCCACCACCGGATGGGATGTAGCCCACATCGCGCGTGCCTGGGTGGTTCTGATGAAGCGCCTCGGGTACACGGAATTCGTGGCGCAAGGGGGCGATTGGGGCGCAGTCATCACCGAACAAATGGGCGTGGATGCACCTCCGGAGTTGCTTGGCATTCATACCAACATGCCTGGCATTTTTCCAGTCGACATTGACAAGGCGGCTTTTTCCGGGGCGCCCGCGCCATCGGGTCTGTCAGCCGATGAGAAGGTCGCTTACGAGCGTTTGCAGTTCGTATATCAAAAGGGAATCGCCTACGGGTTTCAGATGGGGCTGCGACCGCAGACGTTGTACGGAATCGCGGACTCACCGGTCGGCCTGGCGGCTTATTTCCTTGATCATGACGAACACGGCGCTTTCTGGCGCCCGTCTCTATTGGGAGAATTGGGGCAAACTCGGGTATTTCAATGCCAAAGGCGTCTCCATCCCGGTTGCCGTGACCGTCTTCCCTGACGAACTCTATCCAGCCCCGCGGAGCTGGGCAGAGCAGGCGTATCCGAAACTGATTCATTACAACAAGGTTGAGAAAGGCGGGCACTTTGCAGCCTTTGAACAGCCGCAACTCCTTTCAGAAGAGGTGCGCGCGGGCTTCGGATCACTGCGGTCAGGCATGTCGAAGTCGGATGTGACCTTCGCCAAAGCTAGCTAGCTGTTCGCAAGGAGCGGGAGAGCTTCGAGAGTAGAGGCTCTCCTGTTTCGACTCCGGGAAGAAATTCGTCGGGCCGTACATGCCTCGTGTGAAACAGGTTCTATTTAACATTTGATCGCGCGGGCTGTGGAAGGTCTTTGATCGAGAGGCATCTATGGTCGAAGAAATCAATCCTAGCCGCCGCCGTTTCCTGGGTACCGCGGCCTCGACGATTGGAGCTGTTGGGTTTGGCATGATCGCTTCCGCTAAGACGCGAACTGGTGAGAGAGGTGAGTTGGCTGCTCTTGTTGGAGCAACGACGTGGCTCAACTCGCAGCCACTGACTGCCGCAGAGCTGGACACGAAAGTCGTCCTGGTCGACTTCTGGACGTATTCCTGCATCAACTGGCGGCGACAACTTCCTTACGTTCGGGCGTGGGCAAAAAAGTACAAGGATCACGGATTGGTGGTGATCGGCGTACAGCGCCCGAGTTCTCATTCGAGAAAAACGTTGACAACGTTCGCTGGGCTGCGAAGGACATGCACATCGAGTATCCGATCGTGATCGATAACGACCACGCGATATGGCGCGCGTTCAACAACGAATATTGGCCGGCACTCTATTTCGCCGACGCGAAGGGGCGCATCCGGCATCAGATTTTCGGCGAGGGCCACTATGAGCAATCCGAAGTCGTCATCCAGCGACTGCTCGCCCAAGGCGGCAATAGCCGCATTCCTAATGAGCAGGTTTCGGTTGATGCTCGCGGCGCTGAAGCCGCCGCCGATTGGGGCGAATTGGGATCCGGGGAGAATTATGTCGGGTATGAGCGCACCGAGAACTTTGCATCACCCGACGGAATAAGAACCGATAAGGCTTACGTCTATGCAGTAGACGGTCAGCTAAGGCGTAACCATTGGGCTCTCTCGGGTAATTGGACGATGGGTAGAGAAGCTATCGTACTGAACGAGCCTAACGGGCAAATCGCCTATCGCTTTCACGCACGCGACCTTCATCTCGTAATGGGACCGGCAGCACCAAGAACCTCAGTACGATTTCGGATCTTGATCGATGGACAGGCGCCTCAGGTCGCTCACGGCGTTGATGTGGACGAACAGGGCAACGGGACAGTGACGGAACCACGTATGTACCAGCTGATTCGACAACCAAGACCCATCTCTGATCGCCAATTTGAAATCCAGTTTCTCGATGTAGGTGTGGAAGCCTTTTCGTTCACCTTTGGCTGATCCCAGCCAGACCGACACATCTGAGCGCACGCCACTTCGTTGAGACCGAGTTTCTTGAATCAGAGAGCCGCTGGCCTGCATGTCGCCCTGCCATTGAGCTGCGAGGAGGACCTTATGAAACAGAGTGAATCATTTTCCAATTCGCTCTACACCGACCAGCCGTTCAGGAACTACGTTCATGTTCCTATTTGTCAGCAATGCAAACCAAGTCATTCCATTTCTCCCCCAGTTATTCCTGCCAGGAATAAATCCATCGTTCGATTGGTGTATCCGGCGGGAAGGAAAACCGTGGGAGAAGCCCGGCGGAGAGAACCCCGCCTCGCAGGATGCTATTGTACGAAATTAAAATGCATCTGTAAACAATTGATAATAAACTAGATACTGGTGGAGGCGGCGGGAGTCGAACCCGCGTCCGAAAATGTTACTGGTCAAGAGACTACATGCTTATTCGCGTTCATGCCCTCGGCGTTGGACGCCATTGCTGGCGCTTCCCCAAGGACGTTCGCGACCCACGCTCAGAACGGACAAGAAACGCTAGCCGCTAGCCTGTGATCTTAGCCTCTTTGCCCAGACGTAGCAGAGAAGAGCAGCCCGCTGTGTGACGCATCTCCGTCGAAGCCGTGACGCCCCCACTGGTGGGAATGGCCATACTCAAAGAGCTAGTTTCAGACTAGGTCGGAAGTCCGGCGAAGTCAATGGATTCGATGCGAGGCTGAGTGGGGGAAGGTTCGGGGCCGGGGGTATATACCCTCGAAAAAAATAATAATAAATCCGCTTAATCTATTTTAATCAATCACTTACGTCGTTTTGATCCGGGTACCATCCCGCTAGATTCTTGGATCGAAAGGAGTTACCCGCAAAATATTCCGCCTAAAGGACTTACGCGATTTCGGCTTGGCTAAGCCTTTTAGAATCAGCGGATGGTTCGTAAAATATTGCATTTGCTGGAGTTATCTCTTTGCTGTTCGGATGTCAAAGATCGACCGCATATATAGGTATGATGCACGTTCTTAGGTCGAAATCGAGGTATTTTTGGGACGGGAAAAACTCGGGACAGATGGAGCACCCCTCGCTTGAGTAGCCAGGTTTCTTTGTGACCTGACGGGAGCAGTCGGGTAGACCCTGGCCATGTTCAAAACGTCATATCCATGATCTTGGCGCGATGGTCCTCGCGAACCGCAAACCCATCATATTGATCCGCCAATGCCCGAAACACGGATGCAAGTCGCGGCCATGCGGAGGCCATGAAGGACGAACGCTCCCGGTATCCTGCCGAGAGACCTCGTTCCGTTTCGCCACCTGCGAACGGATCCCTCGCGCAAACGCCCCGCTGATTGAAAATGGCGACCTGTAGGCCGAGGTCTACTTCCGAGCTGCTGAGCTCTTCGATGATCTCGCGGACTGCCCGATGAGGCCACACTTGGTCACTCGGGTCCGCAGGAGCGGACGCAAATGCCTTGCCGATGTATTCATCTGCGATTTCCGCGTGATCGGATGCGGCGCACAGTCTTCTTGCTTCTCTGATCCATTCTCGAAGCGCGGACTCGTTTATTGAGCGATCCACCTGCGATCCCGGAATGAGATGCCAGCTCTGCAATAGGTCCACGGCCTTGTGCGCGCGGGCGTACGCACTTTCGTTTTCCTGTTCTGTTTCGGCAGCCACAGCATGCTTTGGACGGTACGCTGTGCGGATCACCTCGGCAAAAAATGCCGGGTCTTGCGACATGCCTGAGTGCAGCGTAGGTACGTTGGCCGAAAACCCCATGCTCAGGATGGGCAGAAACGTCCATTCAAGGCGGACTAGGGCCGCATTTGGAGCTTCTCGAACCCGAAGGACGTGAAGAAGCTGTTCAACTTCATATGCGACATTGTGTACGGGCCCCTCGGTGTTGCGGTTCAGCTCCACTACTGAAGCATCAAGAACCTTAATGATGTCTTCGTTCGAGATCCGTGTTCGAGCGTACAGGCAGCTGTTGAGTGCGCTCAGTGCCCGTTTTCCGCCGACGAGCTTGTCGAGTGCGTAGTGGATGTCGTCGTCTTTGTACTCTTCGCGTGGGAAAAACTGGATCTTGGACCAGTATGATGTTCCGACCTCCTCCCCCGCATCCTCGGCAAGGCTCCAGGTATCGCGGCTTGCAGGTAGCGCGAGGAGGAAATTCGCCCGTGCATCCTCGCGCAACGTTTGGCAGAGAGACCGAAACAGTAATTCAATCTCAGGCCGAGAGCGTATCTCGAGGGCGCGTGCCACAAACCCAATACCGCAAAGTTGCAGAGCATATTTTTCATCATTCAAGCTCTTCTCAAGAAATGCCGACCAATCTTCCCTTGGAAGCGAGTCTGGTATCCAGTACCCGACAAAGTAGGGACATGAGATCTCGGAGGCCAATCCCAAAATTCCATTGACACCGGATTGCGACAGGATAGCAGCTATCGATTCCTTCCTTCGTTCGCCCAAACGTTGCTCATACTGGAAGTGCTCAGTCTTCACCGCATCCGGGAGATCTGGGAACTGAACATTGAAGAGCCATGCATAGCGGATCCGAGCATCTTTAGGCTCCAGAGATGTCGCGATCTCCTCTAAATCCTTCACTTCGGATACCGGAATCGCCCAATCGGCATCGGGATATGCGCGGTGAAGGCGACTAAGTTCAGACACCGCGTTCCACAGCCGCGTTCTTTTCTCTTCGCCATGGGTTGTAGTGGCGACATTACGTAACTTGCTTCGCATCTCGACGCGGAAATTGGGCGGAAAATCGGAGTGACGTTTAGTGAGCTGAGCGAGTTTTTCAGTGTCGGGCTGCGCCAGCGTGAATGCGTGGTTGATGATGTCCGAAACCCCGCTAAACCGCTCTTGAGGGGTGGGAGATACAAAATCTGGCGCTTCACGCCATCGCGGCCTATACGAGTCATGACTGGAATCCATGATCTTAGGAAGCAAAACGAGCACCAATTCCCACCCAACCGCCGGATGCGTCTTCACCAGTCTGCCCATTGCCTGACTGCGTTGCTCGCGTGTGGCCCCTGTTTGCGGATACCACGGAAGGTAGATGGCCCGAAGGGATGCCACGGGATTGTTTCCGGATTTTGTCTCGTGCGGAAATAACTCAGCGAGTCGACCCAAGAGCTTGGTCACCTGTCCAATCCATTCCGGATACCACGCGAGTTGCTCTAGAGCCCAGATTAGGCCCACATGCGGGTGACCGCCCCCAAGAGGTCTTGTCTCGACAAACAGATTTCGAATGTCTGAGGAATTACCCTGAAGCTCGCCTTCTAGTGCTTGGAGAAAGGCATCGGGCGCTGCTTCGGCCAAACTAGGAAGTAATCCTGAGAGTGAATACCAGCGCTTCCAGCCTGGTCCGGGCCCGAGCAAACGAGAAACTGTCCTTGATGCGATGTCCTTTGGTCGAATCGGCAGTTGGAGGCGCGCGCTCTCGCCGTGAAGGGCAAGCAGCACCAGCGACTCCGCGAGCCCGTGGCGCAAAGCTTTGGAGTGCTTCCACTCTTTGCCATAGATGCTCGCCTTCCAGCGATCTTCCGGTGGCAAGGAAAGAGTGGGATCTTCCTCGGCTAGCACCTCCTCGACAACCGCAAGGAAAGACTCCAATCGCGATTGGTTGACCAACTGACCGAGGACGTACCACGCGTCCAAAGGCGAGACCAGACTCCACAGATCACCAACGCGGCGGACTGGGGCGTCTGGTTGGGATGCTAGGGTGGGAAGAGAAGCGTCAAAGACCTCATAACTCATGCCGGCCAGTCGAGCCGCAGAGTTCTGGTCGCCATAGCTTGAATGGTTCCACGAACCTAGAAGCAGGGCGCTGACAAGGACTTGGCTGTCAACAGCTGTCGTCCAACCAGGAATTGATGGAGTTCCTGCAACAGCCCACAACCGCCGAAGTATCGTGATGCTGCGAGCGCTATTTTGCGCCAGCCTTCGAGCTTCCTCCTCCTCTAGGCCGACCCGTATCAGGCTCTGGACGAAACCCTCCCTTGATGGGATTGGTAGTTCCAGATTAGATTTTGATTCGGGACTCCTGAGCCCTGAACGCCCGACACAAACTGCCACATGGTGCCCGCTCGCGACAGTGCTTCCCACGATGGCCGTCTCTTGAATGTCGTGAATTATCAGATGCCCGGTACGTAAGCTTTTAACGTCCCGGAGAGCGTCCACATCCCAACAACGGATCGCGCGACTAAGTCGCTTCGCGCGGTCGTCTGCAGGATGACATAGAGCTGCGGCCACGAAGGCGCTGGCCTCGGATTCTGAATCAGCTATTATGGTGAGGGCTGAAGGCGGTTCTGACAACCATTCGAACAGCTGATCGACTTGCGCACCTCGACCTGAGAGCAGCAGATCTGTCGTAATCGGGATTCTTGTTGCAGAAGAAAACTCTTGCCAGAAATCGTCTACGCTTTGAATTCCAACCGGGTACTTTCCCATGGTCCGGGCGAGCCACACCCCGACCGCAGGCGCGACTTCAATCCATTGTTCGAGGTCATCTGCGTCGTAAGCTCGGACGTCCTTCCAGAAGCCATCAATCCTTTGATCCCTTTCCCACTTATTCTTGCCGGTCCAACGACGCGGCGAGACAAAAACAAACGTAGTTTCCCTTGGAACCGCGCCATGAGTATTTTGCTTGCGCCTCGCATACATTCTGTCCGCCTTCGACTTGGGGCTCTTTTCGGAGCTAAATTCCCAAGCGGAGGTTCCTCGTGGCACAAACGGATGGATGGCATCAGTTTCGGCGATACCGTCCCAGCCTCCTATGTAAACGCTTTCCCCAGATGGGAAAGCTGTCCGGGTCAGAGCATCTGTGGTCGCGTGGATCAGCCTCCGGATTACTTCCGCCATTAAGCCGTGACTGTCGTTGCGATCGGCCCAAGAGTTCAAGTCTGTCGCATTAATCCACTTCATAGAGCCATCTTAGATCATGTCGAGTCGCGCCCTTGTAATATAGTCTATCGTAGCGAACAAAACACGAATACGCCATCGCGGTATGATTGCGCAATTCCGACGAGACCAAAAGTTCCTGCGGCAATGAAAGGTATCCCCTCCATGAATGGCTCCGCAGACCAGCAACTTTTACAAATTGTGAGCGGAACTGCACCGAGCACTATCGCTGATGTTATCGCCGTGATGCAGAAGATTGACCAGCTATTGCCAAGCAACGACGGACTCAAATGGTTCAACCGGCTTTATTTGATGGTTACTCAGCAGGTGGATATACAGTCTCCCGCGGGTGGGTGGAGGGATCCGCAGTGGTTAACGCGGCTCGATGTTGATTTTGCTGGATTCTACTTTGCTGCGATCGCCGGGTTTCTCAATCAGTCGGGGAACACTCCGAGTTCGTGGAATGCTTTGTTTGAGTCCCGCTTCAAAGCAGGCGTGGACCGCATTCAGTTCGCGCTGGCGGGAATGAATGCGCACATCAATCACGACCTGGCGTTGGCCTTGCTCCAGACCGATGACGAGTTGCAGTTGATGCCCGGCTTGAATAGTCCAGAGCACGATGATTATGAAGCGGTCAATGGCTTGCTGAAAACTGTTCTGCCGGAGGCGCTGCGGGTTCTCGCGAATGGAATCGTTGGAGAAATAGCTCAGGACACGGGGAAGATAGGAAGGTTCCTGGCCATTTGGGACATCAGAGTCGCGCGCGAAAAGCAGGTCTCTCCACTCCGCTCGCTGCGCTGCGCGTCGGTCGAGATGACAGAGAGCCGAGTGGGAGAAATCAACGTCAAGGGCGACGGACAAAAGTGCCCGTCCTACACGGGCGTTTCGGGCTGTAATGAAGGCAAGGGGAAAGTCAAAGTCCCCACCCTGCGCACAGGACGCGCAAGGGCGGTGCACCCGGCATGGGGCTGGGGTTGGTCTCGGGGGGCTAGAAGCCCGCATATAAAGAAACAAGGTCTATCGCAGCGTTGAAGCACTGCGCCACCCAAAGGCCCATCATTCGGACAGAGCCCAATCATTCGAAACTCTTTCTTGAACAGCGTCTAGATGTGGCGCCTTTCGAATGCGGTGGCTATAGGGATGCTTCGACTGCGCCGGGCGGTGCGCTTTGCGCATCGCCCGGCTGCGCTCAGCATGACAAGGTTAGGGTTCGAGGCAGGTTGTGGCGCGGCTGAAGCCGCGCCCTTTCAAATCTTCCAATCGGCTTGCGCGGCGCTGAAGCGCGCTCTTCCACGGTGGTGCATAGCGCGGTGTTGCATACGTTGTGGTTTTTTCAGCGGCCTACCAGCAAAAAAACAAAAAATGGGGGCAGTCTCAGCAGGGATAGATTTCCGAATTCCGAAGGGAAAAAGAGTAAGTCAACCCGCTCCAGTCTCACGCCGTGGGTTCAAGCCGCTGATTGGAGATGTTTGCCGGCGTGTTCCGAGCCGTCTCTCTCCGGATTATCCTGACGGATGTTTTCAGCGGGAAGACCTGCAACTTCGGCCCGGACGCGAGGCAAACTCTGGGGATGATGCTCCTGTAAAAATGCAATGAGCTTTTCGCGAACGTGACAGCGCAAATCCCAGGCGGCGGAACTTCCGGGAGCACTCATCAGCGCGCGTAGTTCCAGAGTGTGTTCCGTGGCGTTGGTGACTTGCAGACCCCAAACTTTTCCATCCCACATGCCGGAAGACTGAAGTATGCGGTGAAGTTCTTCGCGCACTTCATTCACGGGAACCGTGTAGTCGGTATAGATAAATGCCGTGCCCAGCAAGTCTGCCGTATTGCGAGTCCAATTCTGAAATGGCTTTTCGATAAAATAAGAAAGTGGCACGATCAGGCGGCGCAAGTCCCACACACGCACGACCACGTAAGTGGTAGTAATCTCCTCGACCCATCCCCACTCGCCCTCGACGATGACTACATCTTCCAGACGAATGGGCTGAGTAAGAGCGACCTGCACTCCTGCGAGAAGAGTGGACAATGTCGTGCGCGCGGCCAGGCCGGCGACCACAGCAGCCAATCCCGCGGAAGCAAAAAGACTCTCCCCGAGGTGCCGTACATTTGGGAAAGTCATCACCATGATCGCGATGGTGAGAGTGACAATCACAACGACGGCAATATGGCGCAGAACCTGCACTTGCGTGCGCACACGGCGGGCCGCCAAATTGTCACTAAGCCCGAGGGCGTCGCGGCGGGAGATGTAGTCCCGTAGCACGTCGAGCATGGCAATTGCAAGCCAGCCGATGGAAGCGATGAATGCCAGCCCTACGGTGTGGTTCACGTGCTGGAGCACGTAGGGCGGCAGAGGCAGCCACGGAATGACGGACAGAAGGGCTAACAGTGGCAAGAACAGGCGGGCCGGGCGCTGCTCGTGCTTTGCCCATAGCGCATAAAATGTGTCGCTTTTTGACGCGCCGTGCGCCGGGCCAAGATAAAAATGACATAGTGGGCCCCCGAAGCGACGAGAACTGCGCCCGCTGCGAGTCCAATGGACCAGAGCAAAGCCCGCCAGTGTGCCAAATAGTATTCCATGGTGTAGGTCTTTAATTCTTTGGAAAGAGTTTGATGCGGAAAGAGCGGAAACCGTTCATGAAGTATTTAATGCTTGCCTTTGGTGCGAAGCGCTGGGGCTGAGTATTGATATGTAGCTATCAAAAATCGGCCAGCTCCGGAACGCTGAAAAATGGGATGCGGGTGGGTGCGGCGTCACCGAGACCGTGCAGGCCTCCTAAATAAACTGTGTGCTGACCGTAGCGTTTGTTGATTTTGTCCATGATGCTGCTTACGGTCTCGCGTTTTTCATCATCGAAAAAACTTAGAGTGTGCAACTCATCCGGGATCAGGTCGAAAAGCCACACACCAACATGCACGGGAGTGTTGGAAGGGCAATCCTGCCAGAGTGCGCGAAAGTGATCTTGCAGAGTCATGGTGTCGCGGCAGGCTTGGATGCTTCTGTGAGCGTTCCAGCCGGAGGGTTCGGCGCTGTTCTTTATTTCCCGACCCCAGTGCGTAAATGCGACCGTGACTCCGATGCCGTGTGCCCACAGATTTAACCGGCGCAATTTTATCGCCGCATTGCTGAGAAGCTTCAGAGCTACGTTGTAGGCATTTTCTTTGGTCCGGTATTTCGGCGCCAGCACATGTTGTTTGCCGATACTCTTACGTTGGGTGTCCGGCTTCGTTTTCCAGTCTTCGCCACGCAGCCAATACCACATCGTTTCTCCCTGCACGCTACCCCAAATATCGCGCATTTGCTGCGAGGACAGTTTGCAAAGCTGCTCCACCGTGGTGACCCCGTGGTTATGCAGCCGATGCTCCATGGCGTGACTGATTCCCACCACGTCCAGCAATTTCATGCAGTGCAGGGCATAGGGCAGGTCTGACTTGAGCAGAATAGTTAATCCATCCGGCTTGCAGAGATCGGCTGCGGTTTTGGCCAGATAACTGTTGGGCGCAAGGCCGATCGAGCAGCGTAAAGCTACGCCAAGATTGCGCAGCGACTGCTTGATCCTGTATCCGAGCGTTACGGCATTCGGCAGAAACTGTTCGCGGCCCATTAGCTGGCAAGCCATTTCGTCCACAGAGAAAGCTTTGTAAATCGGCAGGTGCTCTTCCATGGCGGCGATGATTTTTTGCTGATACTCCACATACAGCTTCGGGCGGGCGACTACGAGATTTATGTGCGGGCACAGAACTTTGGCGTCCTTGACCGAAGTGCCGGTTTTCACGCCATATGCTTTAGCTTCGTAACTCGCCGCCAGGCAGCATGTGGAATCGGTATCCACGGCCACCACGCCCACGGGCCGGCCGCGCAGCTCCGTCCGATCCTGCTGTTCGACGGAAGCGAAGTAAGAGTTGAGGTCGAGGAAGAGCCATCCCACGGTGGGATGTTGGCCTTCAGCGAAGGCAGGTAAAGAGGCAGCCATGACCGGAACAGTTTACTCTGATGTTACTCTGATGGCGAATAAAAAGCGAAAATATAAAAATTTTAATTCTCGCGAGAGTCCAAACTTTCCTCGTGTTACTCCCCGAACATCGGCACCTGGCGCTGGTCTTGGGCGCCGTCGCGGCGGGGGCGGCGGGGGGCTCCGATTACTGCTAATACAGTCAGGGATTCTAAAGCGGTGCGGGGGACGAAGATGCGCTGTGTGTTGGAGCGCTGGTCGGGAGGGTTGACTAGGAATCCTTCGGGAGTGGTTTGGGTGAGGTCGGCGGGCATGAGGCCTTCGAGGATTTCGCTGTCTTTGAAGCGGAGGCGGACCCAGAGTCCTTCGGAGCGGGGGCGCGAGGTGAAGGTTTTGCGGGTAAGCGATTCGGAGTCTCCGAACTCGCGCACGAAGTAGACGCCCTTAATCTCGCGCAGATCCATGGAGATGACGGTGCCGGCGGTGTTGAGCAGTTCGAGTTTGCCCTCGTTGACAAACTGGGAGGGCGAGACGTAGCCGGAGACGGAGTCGCGGTCCATTTTGCGGACAATCACTTTTTTGTGGGTCGAGGGCATGGAGTTATCCGCGAGCTGGGTTGCTTGTTCTGAGCGGAGTGCTTAACACCGGGTCCCTCCACTGCGCTCGCGTTCGCTCGCTTCGGTCGGGATGACAATTTCTTCCCGATTCAGCGAACTCCTTGCTGGGCTTGTGGTTGCGACGGCGGGCATGGGGTCCTTCGCTACGCTCAGGATGACAAACTTATTGATTCCGAAATGATGCGCTGTGCTTCAGGATGACAGCCTTATTGTCGCCGACAGGCTGATATCCGCCCTGATTCTCGCACCTTTTTATGCGAAATAGGCCGGAATCTGCCTTGGCAGTAGCCAAACTGTAAACGTTGTGTTATTTTCTTTAGCTTGCCGCTAAAGAATGAGTTTGTCTAAGTACTTTGAATTAAGGGACTTGCCTCTGGCGGTTGAGGACAAGGATTGTCCGCTCGCACGGGGCTGTGGATATCGTGTGGAAAAGCTGGGTAAACGGGGCCGAGCTTTGGGCAGGGATCGAAGCAGGGAATTGCGGCCACGAGGCCGTTTGAGAGCGAATGGCTGACTACATTTATACGATGGAAATCCGGCTGACGCCGGATCAGTTAAAGGGTGTTGGGCTGGTACAAGATGTGGCCCGCGCCGCTGGAATGAACCTCTACCTTACTGGTGGGGCGATCCGCGACATTATCAGCGGGTTCACCATCCGCGATCTGGATTTCACGGTTCAGGGAAATCCGATCAAGCTACAGAAAGAATTGGAGAAAGCCGGAGCGAGGATCACGGCCGTCGACGACGACGCGCGGACCATCTTCATCCTGTTGCCGGGCAACGTGCGCGCTGAAGTCAGCATGGCGCGGACGGAGCGGCACGAGAAGACAGGGAAGCCACCGATCGTAACGCCGGCGACGATCCACGATGACTTGCGGCGGCGCGACTTCACGGTCAACGCCATGGCACTGTCGCTGAATGAAGGGTCGCGGGGGCTGCTGCTGGATCCATTTAACGGAGTGGCCGATATTGAAGCGAAGCTGATCCGGATTCTGCATAACTATTCTTTTTTGGAAGATCCGTCGCGGATGATTCGAGCGACGCGCTTTGCGGCGCGCTTTCATTGGACGATCGAGGAGCGGACGCAGGCGCGCTACGATGCGGCGAAGGAAGGGAAGTACATCGACCACATTTTGCGCAGGTCGATTGGGCATGAGATCGGGGCGCTGGCGCATGAAGACGATCCGTTGCATGTGGTAAAGATGTTGGAAAAAGAAGGCTACATGGAAGTGCTGCATCCGCACTGGACCACCGCCAAGGTCGATACCAACGGAATTGGGGCGCTCATAAAGACACGGCAGCAGATGGTGGACCTGGGATATTCGCCGGATGCAGGCCCGGCGGTGATGCACTTTTTGACTGCGAAGCTTTCGGACAAAGAGATTGCGGACTTGCAGCGACAGATTCCGCGCAAGGATTTGGTTGAAGCCTGGCGGGATATTGAACTGCACGCCAAGGATTTGGCGAAGCGGTTGATGGGAAAAGAGGCAGCAACGCCATCGCGCACGTGGAACTTGCTATCGGAAGCGCGGCCGGAGATGGTGCTGTTTCTGGCGGTGACGGCGAAGCAGCAGTCGGTGGATCACAAGATCAAGAACTTCCTGACGAAGTGGCGGCAAGTGCAACAGAGGATTCCTTTGCCAGAGATGACGGAGTTGCTGATCACACCGCAGTTGCCGGAGTATCCGAAGATTGCGCGCGATGTATTCATGTTGCTGCTGGATGGGAAACTGCGCTCGCGCACCGAGACGCTGAAATTCCTGAAGCCATTTGCGCCACCACCTCCGCCTCCTCCACCACCTCCGCGGCGGGGACGTGCGGCCAAGGCGGCGGCTGAAGCCGCAGCAGCAGTTGCTGCTGCCGCGCCGGTTAAAGGAAAAAAAGGTAAGGCTGCGGTGCCGTCGTTAGCGGCTCCGGCTGCGGGTTCTAAACCGACCACCGCTCCAGCCGCACCCGCGAAGGTGGAAGCTAAGAGCAAGACGAAACCGGGCAAGGCTGAACCGGCACCGGCCGTCAAGCCCACCGTTAAACAGAGTGCCAAGCCTTCTGCGAAGAAGTCGCCGGTCAAAGCAGCGCCCAAGAAGAAGTCCAAGCCAATGAAAGCGAAAAAGAAGCGGTAGAACAATCCGCGTGTCGTGGCCTGCTTGAGTGGACGCGTTCATCCACTTTACTTCCATTTCTGGTGCGCACGATGACCAAATTCAAAAAGATTCTCCTGGCCATTCTGGCTTTCGGCTGCCGTTAAGTGCTTTGAAATCAGTGGAGCGCTCGTAAAATATTGCGTTTATTGGAGTTATCTCGGTGCTATTCGGATGTCAAAGATCGACTGCGTTAGTTAAATTAGATGCACGTTTTGGGGGTCGAGGGCGGGAGAAATTTTGCAGAAAATCTGGGCAGGCAAGTCGCATCTGGTCCCCGTGTTTCGGTCCCATGTTTCCGCCGTCGAACTGCCCCACTCAAGCCAAAATCGGGCCTGAGTGAGCCCCGTCCCTTGTCTGACAGCGACCGAATCACTCCTCGTCATCATCGAAGTCATGACTGACCCAAACTTTCCCGTCTTCGAATTCGCCCACATACAGCTTTCGATGTTTGTACTCAACCGAGCTGTTTGAGTACAGCCCAAAGCTCTTGTCAACATACTTCAACGGAAAACCCCCGTCTTCATTCTGGAACAAGACAATGTTTTTTCCGCCAAATCGTTGAACGGACTTGTGGATGACTCCATCGAACTTTGGTTCGTGAACGTGCCCCAAGTACTCGGACATCGTTTGGGTGATTAGGTAATCCATTTCTCTACCGGGAACGACGGGCTGCGAAATGAGATTTTGCAGGCGGCGTAGGAACGCCCCTCTTTCAACTTCTTCCGTAAAGTCCGGCTGAAAATAGCTCAAAATTTTGTACGATTGTTCCAGTCGGCCGAAATCGAGCAATCGCAAGGGCCTGGTTGTCCGCATCATGACTGCTGCGATATCATTTCCGATCGCCGGTCGCGTTTCTGCTATGCACGTCTGCTCGTCCAACGCTCCATAGAAAACGACCACGCCTTCAACGTTCATCCTGCCTGCCCGCGCAAACTCCGAAAGGGGGGCCCGATATGTTTCATGGGATCCTTGTATGCCTCCTTGACAAAGGACTCTGATCCACAGATTCTGGCCCTATACAACTCGGAGCCCTCTGGCATCTCAAAAACGACCTTTTCGTCCTTTCCGGTACCCGGGTTTCTTAAGTTTCGAGTCTCGACATCTTCGAAAACTCGGCTGAATAGGTCGGGCGCTGCTGAGCTAAAAAAACGCCTTCGGTGTTTCAGGTCCTCCGAAACATGGTTCCATTCGTCCTGGTAGGCGTATGGGCGGATTCTGATTGGAACATATTCCTGGGAGCTGTCATAAAAGGGACTTTCTCCGTCTCGCGGATCCGCAGGATCGCCTTCTTCAAGGGCCGAAACAATCTCATCTTCGAATCCAAGATACTGGCCGATCACCTCTTGCAGGTGGTGGTCGAGAGGGTCCCCCTCTTGCTCCCACCAGTCGTTATCGTCTTCTCCGAACTTTTTTACTGATTCTCCTTGCGCGAAGTGCTCGCGCATAATAGGGTCAACAGCCTCTGCGAGGTCCTCCGCGGTAAAAGCCTTGCGCACGCGCCGGCAAAGGTTACACTTTTCGGACTTGCCGTTGTCTTTGACCATCGCCCTCAGATGTTCATCCTCAATGCACTTCCAGCATACCGCGCTCACGCTGCCTCCACTTCTGGAGAAAACCGGGCCTGACCATTTCTCGCGCAGCCAAAAATAGGTGAACGTTCCCCATTTTTTCTGACGCGGTGCCCCGCTTCTCGCCTCTTTTCGAGGTGGGCGGCGCTCGCGTGACCCTGACATTTCCACAGCCACCATGTGACATCCAACCTTGCCTCTGCCATACGAATTGCGCGATCATAGCCGAGGCCGCAACCATCGCTTAAGAGCGAAATGGTCCGGCCTAAGTCCTTTGTTTCACGGATTTTAGTATCTAAGTTCTTTGAAAGACGTATTTTGCCGGGAATTTCGCGCTAACCCCATGATTCCAGAGATCGAGGGGGAGGGGGGATACCCCCCGGATTTCAGGCCGCAACATCATTCGCTCATCGCCGCCGAAAATAAAGTTTGTCACCGCGTTGTCTCGCGGCGATTGCCGCTTTTCCGGCTCCGGCAGTATGATGAACCGCATGGGCTTTTCCGAAACTATTTTTCTATTCTTTCTGGCGCTCATCATCTTTGGGCCCAAGAAGTTGCCGGAGATCGCCCGCCAGGTCGGCAAGTATCTGAACGAATTCAAGCGCGCCTCAAACGAATTCAAAGCCCAAATCGAGCAGGAAATCGCTCACCTTGAAGTAGAAAACAAGCTTATTGAAAACAAGAAAGAGGCGGAGAACAAGCCGACTATTTTGCTGCCGAGTGAACCGCCAGAAGGAACAACCAGCCGAAGCTGGAATTCTCCCGCGATAGATCAGCTGCCCGCCGCAAATCCCGCAACGCTCGCGGCTTCTACGGACGAGCCGATACTCAGCGACATCAGCGGCAACGGCTCAGAACCTCCGATCGCAACCGAAGCGATTCCAGTTTCCGAATCCGTGACTTCGCCCGATGCTCTCACAACGGCTGTCTCGCGAGAGTCGCATGCCTGAATTAGCAGCCGCAACTTCCAGCGGCGAACCGGAATCTATGCCAACCATGGGATTCCTCGATCACCTCGAGGAACTGCGCAAACGCATCGTCTACAGCTTGATCGCAGTTGCGGTTGGTTTCGGCGCCTGCTGGTGGAAAGTAGAAGCGATCTATGAGGTCATGCAGCGCCCCATCATGGACGTGCTGCGCGCCAACGGCTTGTCGGAGAAGTTGGTCTATCTGAATCCGACCGAGCCTTTTAATTTGTATTTGAAGATTGCGGCGCTGGCGGGATTGTTTCTGACTTCACCGTTCGTGCTTTATCAAGTGTGGATGTTTATTTCTCCCGGACTCTATCGCAACGAAAAGCGCTACGTCGTTCCGTTCATGAGCTCGACGATTGCGCTGTTCACCGCCGGAGGATATTTCGGATACAAGATCGTCTACCCGCGTGCGCTCGGATTTCTGGTGCATTTTGGCAGACAATTCCAGCCGATGATCACGATCGGCGAATATACGTCGCTATTTCTGAGCATCGTTCTCGGGATGGGACTGATCTTCGAGATGCCGATTCTCATTTTCTTCCTCTCACTGATGGGGATTGTGAGCGCCGGCTTCATGTGGAAGAATTTTCGCTATGCAATCCTGGCGATTTTCGTGATTGCCGCGATCGTTACCCCAACCCCCGACATCATTAACATGTGTATTTTCGCGGCGCCTATGCTTGCTTTATACGTGTTCAGCATTGGCATAGCATGGTTGGTGCATCCCACGCAACGCAACGCGCGCAAAGACAAAGAGAAGCAGGCGTAATGATTCGACTGAGGGTGCTGTGGTGGATCTTGCTGGCAGCCTGTACGCTGGCGCTGGCATGCGATCGCGACAAGGACACCGCAAAAGCTGAAGGTCAGACTCCGGTACCTGCCGCTTCAGGTACGAGCCCGGCGCTGATATTCCCGCCCGACAGCGCGCAGAAACCGTCGTTCGATGGCGAGCGTTCATTTCAATATGTGAAGGACATTGTTAAGTTTGGTCCGCGACCGTTGGGCAGCGTCAGTCACAAGAAAGTGGAAGACTATATTTCCTCGCGACTGAATGGCGACAACGTGGAAGATGACATCTTTACCGCCGACACGCCCGAGGGCAAATTTCCGGCGCACAACATCATCGCCAAGTTTCCTGGGACTAAAGACGGCATCATCATTGTGGCCAGTCATTACGATACGAATTATCCCTTGCGCAATACGTCGTATGTTGGCGCGAATGATGGTGGATCGTCGAGCGCGTTGCTGTTGGAGTTAGCGAATCAGCTGCGCGGAAAGCAGCGCGAAGGCTACAGCATATGGCTGGTTTGGGACGATGCGGAAGAGGCGATGAAGCCCGACGGTTCTGGTGGTCTTCCGCAGGAAATGCCCTTTGCGGACGACAGCCTGTATGGCATTACTCATCTCGCCGAGAAGTGGCAGGCGGACGGGACTCTGAAGAAAATCAAGGCATTCTTGCTGGCGGACATGATTGGAGATGCCGATCTCAACGTCGAACGCGACAAGAATTCGACGCCATGGTTGGAAGATGTGGTTTACGAGTCGGCCACAAGGCTGGGATATCAGTCTCATTTTTTTGGGCGCGATAATCAGGTTGGCGACGATCACATTCCGTTTATGAAGCGCGGCGTACCCTCCGCCGATCTGATCGACTTTAACTATGGCTACAACGACGTCTTCTGGCACACGACGCAGGACACCGTCGATAAGCTCAGCCCCAAGAGCTTGGAAATAGTGGGTAGCGTGATGCTGGAGACGATACGCATCCTGGATAAAATGGAATCGCTGCCGCCGAAGTAACATCCGCTTTGCGGCCGTTGCGCGGACTGGGAAAGACTTTCAACCACAGAGGGCGCAGAGAACACAGAGGAAAGAAAACAAGAACGCATCGAGAAATATGCGCTCATCGCGGGGTGTTCTTTTTGCTCTTTTCTATCAATTCGTTTCTAATGCAGCCACCATGCGCATTGCGAAGCCGCTGATTCTAGGCCTCATCCTCTCTGCCATTTGTTTCGCTGCAACCCCTTCCGCCGACAATCCCGATGCAAATCAACTGATCCAGACCGCTTTGCAGCATTCGCCGTTGGAAGCGAATCTCCGGCATCTCACCGACGAAATCGGTGGCCGGGTACCCGGAACCCCGGCGATGCAGAGGGCCACCGAATGGGGCGTGCAGGCTTTTAAGGCCGCCGGCGCTGATAGCGTGCACACGGAAGAATTCACGATCCCAAATTCGTGGGCGGAAGGTACGACGGAGATGACCGTGGATGCCGAAGGCGAGCACAATGCTTCTGCGCGATTCCGCGCTCGCGTTGTGTCGGTTGCGTGGGCTCCGGCGTTAGCGCCGGTGAAACACGTCCCGATTGTCGATGTTGGCGAAGGTACTGCCGATGATTTCAATAAGGCCAGCGACGTTGCGGGTAAGATCGTTCTCGTTCATACCGTTGTTCTAAAGACCTGGGACAATCTCTTTGCGGAATATGTGAAGGCTCTTCCGGTGATTGACCTTGCCGTAAAACGGAAGGCGAAGGCGGCGATTTTCATGGCGACGCGTGAGCACGACATTCTTTACCGGCATACGAATTCTGCGGCTGGAGAGATTGACCGTCTGCCTATGTTGGTGATGGCGCGTGAAGATGGAGAACGCATTGCACGCTTGCTTGCCGATGGGCACGCGGTATGGGCGGACCTGGCAATCCCCAATCAAATCAGCGGTGCGATCAAAGCTTTCAACGTGGTTGGCGAAATCAAAGGCAGTGAGAAGCCCGACGAATTTGTGATTCTGGGCGCCCATCTCGATTCATGGGAACTGGGGACGGGTGCTCTCGACAATGGGTGTAATGCCGCACTCGTGATCGATGCGTTGCGCGCTATTAAAAACTCGGGAATGAAGCCGAAGCGCAGTATTCGCTTCATACTTTTTTCGGGCGAAGAAGAAGGTTTGCTCGGCTCACACGCCTACGCCGTCACGCACCGGGACGAACTTGACCATGCCGCAGGAGTGGTCGTCTATGATTCAGGAACGGGCAGGACGACGGGATTCTCTGTTGGTGGTCGCAAAGATGTAGTCAATGCCGCCAATGACCTTATCGCGCCTCTGGAGCGGTTCGGTGTGAAGCAACTGAAACCCGACATGGAGTGGGGCACCGACCACTTCGATTTTATGCTCGAAGGTGTTCCCACGTTTGTGGCTGATCAAGAGGAAGCTAATTATCTGGAGAACTATCACGCCGTCTCGGATACGTACGACAAGGTGGATTTTGTCCAACTGAAGAAGCACGTAGCTGAAGCTGCCGTTCTAAGCTTCGGCCTAGCCAATTTGACGGAGAAAATTGGCCCGAGGCTGACACACGATCAAATCGAACAGACTATCCGCGAAAGCCACAGCGAAGAATTGTTCAAGGCTTTTGGTTTGTGGGACGACTGGGTCAACGGCAAACGTGGCAGGCAGAAGTAAGGTTTGTCGTGTTTAACTAAGATGTTCGCTCTTTGCATTCGGGCGCAATCCGGAAGTCAAACATCGGCTATCGACATTGCTCTATTTCTGGATACTCTTCAATCTTTTCGCGCTGGGGATGCTGGTGCTGGATCTCCGCGTCTTTCACCGGCCTGGGCACGTTGTAGGTCTTCGCGAGGCCCTGGGCTGGAGCGCGATGTGGATTGCGTTGGCCGCTGTCTTCGCGGTCATCATTTATTTTTGGCAGGGACACCAGGTCGCCCTGGAGTTCGTTACCGGATACGTTCTTGAGCTCTCGCTCAGCATCGATAACTTATTCATCTTCCTCCTAATCTTTAATTATTTCACTGTACCGGACACCTTACAGCATCGCGTTCTTTTCTGGGGGATTATCGGCGCGCTGCTGATGCGCGGCATTTTTATCGGCGCCGGAGTCGGCCTTATATCCCGTTTTCATTGGGTGCTTTACATTTTTGGAGCGCTGCTCATCTACAGCGGCATTCGGCTCTGCTTTATGGCCGGCCGCAAGATCAACCCTGCTGCGAACCCGGTGGTGAAGGCGTTGCGACGCTGGATTCCAGTGACCAAGGACTATAGAGGAGCGCATTTTTTTGTCCGCAATCAGCAAGCTGGTTCACGTTTCTGCGCCACCCCACTACTGGTGGTGCTGTTGGTCATCGAGACGACAGATGTCCTGTTCGCCGTCGATTCCATACCGGCGGTGCTGGCCATCACTCTCAACGCGTTCATCGTTTATACCTCGAACGTGTTCGCGATTATGGGCTTGCGGTCCATGTATTTCGCCGTGGCAGGACTGATGAAAGCTTTTCGTTTTCTGCATTACGGACTGGCGGTGGTGTTGATGCTGGTCGGGGCTAAGATGCTCGCTGCTGACTATTTCCGGGTTCCGATCATGGCTACCCTATGCTCGATTGCCGGGGTCATGCTCATCTCGATCGCCCTGTCGGTCGCGTGTCCCCCGAAGACGAAATGAGGAAAATAGATATTCGCAGTATGGAAAGAGGAACAACAGACTTATGAAGAACACACGTAGACCGCGGAAGCCTTTGTCGGCAGGGGCGATCGCTCGCCTCGCGGAACAAGGTAAGGATGTGTCGCGGTTTTTCACGAATACTGGACAGATGATGGGTCCGATACAGAGAGTGAACGTCGACCTTGCCTCAGGTATGTTGGAAGAACTAGATGGGGCCGCCAAAGAATTGAACATCAGTCGACAGGCGGTGATTAAGACTTTAATCCGTCAGGCGCTTGATCAGCAGTATCTGGCACGAGAAAGACGTGCCCTGGTCAGACGGAAGTAGATCCCATACTAACCTACGAACCGTACGCCTTCCGGCTTCACAATCGAGTGCTTGAGAAATTTCTTGTCGTCGTGATCGGGATAGTCCATGCGGTAGTGAGCGCCGCGGCTCTCTTCGCGCGCGAGGGCGGACCGTGCCAACAGCAGGCCAGCCATGTGCAGGTTTGCGGCCTCGTGAGATCTGCGAGTCTTCGGATGTGCTACTTTTGGTGCCATTTCCTCCAAAGCTTTGATGGCTTTTTGCATCCCGGCTCGCGTGCGCACGATTCCGACCTCGTTCCACATTAGGTCCTGAATCTGTCCGATTAATTCTTCTACCCCCGCGTCCACCGGTCCATTCGAATAGGCAGCTTTCGGAGATTTTCCCGCTTTCGACTTCTGCTCTGGTTCCTCGCGCATGGCCTTGCCAGCGCGGGCGCCGTAAACCAGACCCTCCAGCAAGGAATTGCTGGCCAGCCGGTTCGCGCCGTGTACGCCGGTTGCGGCGGCCTCGCCTGCCGCGTAAAGGCCAGCCACGTTGGTCTTGCCCTCGAGATCGGTGCGCACGCCGCCCATAGCGTAATGTGCGGCCGGGCGGATCGGAATTACATCCTCGGTGATATCGATGTTGTGCTGCATGCAAGTCGCGTAAATTCGGGGGAATCGCTTCTGAACTTTTGCGGCATTGAGATGGGTGAGGTCGAGATAGACGAATGGATCCTTCGCGCCGCTCACTTCCATTTCGTGCACGATTGCTCGGGCTACCACGTCACGCGGGGCGAGTTCGCCCATAGGGTGGTACTTGGCCATGAAGCGATTTAGTTCGATGTTGCGCAGATATGCACCCTCGCCCCGCAGCGCTTCGGACAATAGAAAACGCGGCGCTTTCTTTAGATAGAGCGCTGTGGGATGAAACTGAATAAACTCCATGTCGCTGACTTCCGCGCCGGCGCGAAACGCCATGGCGACGCCGTCTCCGGTGGCGACTTCGGGATTGGTTGTGTTGCGGTAAAGTTGTCCCATTCCCCCGGTGGCGAGCAGGACGGCTGAGCACGCGACTTCTTCCGGAATACCCTTTTCGTTGAGCAGCGATATGCCGATGACGCGTCCCTGGTCTGTGTTGAGTCCGGTCGAGAATTCAAACTCGACTACCGAAATGTTCTTGAGGGTTTTTGCCTTAGCATAGAGCGCGCGTAGAATTTCTCGTCCCGTCGAATCGCCCTGGGCATGCAGAATGCGGTTGCGGCTGTGAGCGCCCTCGCGTCCAAATACGAGTTTGGTCCCGCTACGATCGAACTGAGTACCCCAGGAAATCAGCTCCTCAATACGATCCGGACCCTCTTCGACCAGCACTTTGACTGCGGCGGGATTGCACAGGCCATCACCCGCGATGAGTGTGTCTTGAAGATGTAAGCTGACTTCGTCCTCATCACTGAGTGCGGCTGCAATTCCGCCTTGCGCATATTGTGTATTGGAATCGGTAACTTCTTTTTTAGCCAACACCAGCACGCGTCCCGCGGCCGCAAGTTCGACAGCGGCACGCAGTCCGGCGACGCCTGCGCCTATTACAACGAAGTCTGTTTCGGCTGGTAGACCCTTCATTGAGCAGAAATGGTATCACTTTGACGGGGTGGGTAGGTTATTGCTGTTGCAGCCAATACGTTATGATTGAAATCCAATGGCGCAAGTGACCATCCACGTGCCCCCCCGTCCTTATCAGGCGCTGATTGAGAATGGCCTCCTGATGCGTGCGGGCTCGGTCCTGGCAGACCTTCTGCCCCAGGCGAGCCGGATCTTTGTAGTAACAGTCCCACCCGTGCGCAAGCGCTGGGGAGCGAAGTTTGTTGGCTCTCTGAAGGCCAGCGGCTTTGCGCCTCAAGTGCTTCTCATGCCTGACGGCGAGCCTGCGAAGCGCCTGGCCACGGTCGAAGTGCTGGCGGAGAAATTGGCGCGACTTGGGGCGGACCGCAAAGCCGTAATCATTGCCTTGGGTGGAGGGGTTGTAGGCGATGTCGGCGGACTGCTGGCTTCGCTCTACATGCGTGGTATCGAACTGGTGCAGGTTCCGACTACTGTGTTGGCGCAGGTGGATGCGTCGATCGGCGGCAAGACAGCCGTGAACCTAGTGGCTGGCAAGAATCTGCTGGGAACATTCCATCACCCGCGAGTGGTGCTGATCGACCCGACCGTACTGAAAACGCTGCCTGACCGCGAGTTCCGGGCGGGACTCTACGAGGCGCTGAAGTGCGGAGTGATCGGCAACGTCGAACTGTTTCTGCGCTTTGAGCAGAATCGCGCCAAGATCCTGAAGCGCGATCCGGTCGAACTGGAGTGGCTGATCGCGCAGTCGGTCAAGCTGAAAGCGGAAGTGGTTTCCGCTGACGAGCGTGAGGACGGTTTGCGCCGCGTGTTGAACCTGGGCCACACTATTGGCCACGCGCTGGAGGCGGAAACCGGCTACCGGCGGCTTCTGCACGGGGAGGCTGTGGCTTGGGGAATGGTCGCCGCCACTAACATTGCGCTGAGTGTTGGCCGCACCGATAGCGTGACCGCGGGCCGTATCGCCGACGCCGTTCTCAGCTTGGGTCGGCTTCCTGAGGTGAAAGTGAGTCCGCGAAAGATTCTGGCGCGCATGCAGTCCGACAAGAAGACGCAGAACGGCGTGGTGCATTTTATTTTGCCGCGCGAGATCGGCAAGGTTGAGGTCGCGAACGATGTGCCTGAAAGTGCTATTGTTAGCGCCGTCGAAGAGTTGCGCCGACTGTCCGGTGGCAACGGAGTGTGGGGAAAATCGACCGAAGCAGGTGAGGGCTGATTATGCCGGAAACAACGCAGGAATACATTCAGAGGATTCTTGGCTACATTGAAGGCGAAGATGCCCTCAAAGTGCAGGGGGCAACGGTTAGCAAGTTAGCAAGGCTGATTCGCGGGCTCACACCGAAGCAACTGAAATGGCAGCCAGAGCCGGGGAAGTGGTCGATTGCGGAAATTCTCGCGCACCTCGCCGACACGGAAATTGTCGCGAGTTGGCGCATGCGGTCCGTGCTCGGGGAGAATGGGACCACGATTCAGGCTTACGATCAGAACGCATGGGCCGCTGTCTTTCAATACAGGAAACGCGATGCGAAGTTGTCGCTAGCACTGTTTCGTACGCTCCGCGAAAATAATCGGGCAATGCTGAAGTCAATTCCGCGCGAGAGCTGGGACAATTACGGCATGCATCAGGAACGCGGCAAAGAGACGCTTTCGCATTTGACGCGCATGTTCGCCGGCCACGACGCCAACCACATTTTGCAGGTCGAGCAAATCGTCCAGCAACTAAAAAAGAAGAAGCGCAAGTAAAATTCCCGCCTCGAACTAAGTTGGCTGAATCTATTAAATCCACGGTGATCGGTGCTGCACCCGCGGGCGCCAGTGACGAGCGCTCCGCGGCGCGCGCCGTGCGCGAGATGTTTACTGCGATCGCGCCCCGCTACGACCTGCTGAATCATGTGTTGTCGTTCAATATCGACCGGGTGTGGTGGCATCGTACCGCGCGTTCGTTTCGCGAAATATTGAACCGCCCCGATTCGCGCGTGCTGGATTTATGTTGCGGTACCGGGGACATGACCTTCGCATTGCAAAGCCGGGCAGGGAAGTCTGCGCAGGAAATTGTCGGTGCGGACTTTTCCCACGCGATGCTCCAGCGCGCGTCCGCGAAGTCTGCAGCGCGCTCAGAACGTAGCGGACAAGCTGGGACTCTGAGATGGATCGAGGCCGATGCCCTGAATCTGCCGTTTCCCAGCGAGCATTTTGATTTGGTGACATCAGCCTTCGGCTTTCGCAATCTCGCCGACTACGATGCCGGACTGCGCGAAATCCTGCGTGTTCTGCGGCCTGGAGGCGAGTGCGGAATCCTCGATTTCGGCGAACCCAAGGGCGTGATGGGCTCCCTGTACCGGCTCTATTTCAAGCAAGTCTTGCCGCGTATCGGTACGATAATTTCCGGCGTCCGCGGTCCATATGCCTATCTCCCGGCTTCCGTCGAGCGCTTTCCAGAACCGAAGGAAATGTTGGCCCGCATGAAGAACGCTGGCTTTGCCCATGCCGAGTGGACTCCGTACACATTTGGAATTGCGGGGCTGTATCGTGGGAAGAAGTAACTCCTTTTTTTTATTTTACCCGGCATTCCTTAGCAGCTTGCCCAAGGCCTGAATATCCTCTGCACTCACATCTCCAATTACAAAGTAGCGCAACCCATTCTGCGTCCAGTTCTCTAAGTTGAATGACAGCGCGTTGACCGGGCCGGAAGGCAGGCTCGCCGTCTCCGCTCCGCGATCTTGAAAAATAAAAACGGAAATCTCGTGCTTGCGCACCTGATAGATGAGATGCGCCCCTGGCGTCTGCGCCAGATAAGTCACCCGTCCGCCGATGAGTGTAAATTCCGACCCCTGCAACTCCGGCAGGTTGAAGGTGAAAGGAATCTTTCCCTGGAACCATGGCTTCACGGTGTGCCGGTCAGTTGAGAGCACATCAACAGGCGTGCTGCTGGCGAGCGCGGAGACGTGTAGATCGGCCAATTCGCTGTAGACGCGCTGCCTTTGCGTGCGCTCGCGTCCGACGTACAGATTGACGGCTACGGAGGCAATTAATACCAACACCGCCGGGATCGCAACGATCCTCCAGACCCAGCCCATTCGCCAACGCGGAATGGCCGTAGCGCCCTTCGTGATACTTGCCCGTAACTGCGCGCTCGGCTCGTAGCGCCTACCAGCCACGGCGACTGATCGTTTCATCTGGACTTTCTCCAAAGCATCCGCCGCACATGCGGCACAGCCGCGCAAATGCACGCCTAGAGCGCGGGCTTCGGCGGGTTCCAGTTCACCGTCAACATAGAGATCGAACTTTCCGTTCCAGGCATCACAAGCCATTACGACCTCCTTGAATATGCTCTTGGAGAAGACTGCGCAGCGCCTTACGCGCTCGAAACAGACGCGACATGACCGTACCTGCTGGAATCGCCAGTGTTTCCGAAATTTCCTGATACGACATTTCCTCGACCTCGCATAACAGCAGGATCTCGCGGAAGTGCACGGGCAACTTCCCTAATGCGTGCTGCACCATCTCACGATTCGCCTGATCGAGCAGAAGGCTCTCAGGCGTCGCGTCGGCCGTGCTGGACGAATTCCCGTCATCCAACTCATCGAAAACTACGGTTGCTTTGAGTCCAGTCCGGGAACTCAAGAACGAATTCCGCAGAATGCGGTACATCCACGCCCGGAAATTCGTACCCGTCTGGAACGACGAAAATCCGCGTAGCGCCTTGGTGTAAGTTTCCTGCACCAGGTCTTCGGCCTCCGCCCGGTCCTGCGTCATCCAGTGAGCAAAGTTGTAAAGCTGGTCGAACAGAGGCATAGCCAGATCTTCGAAGGTTGCGGCAGGCAAGCGCTGGTCTGGCACCTCTCTAGCATAAACGCCGCTCCATCTCTTTTATTCTCTCAACGCCCCAAAATATTTTGGAAATATTACGGAATAAATCTCCACCTTCACTGTTTTCACCACTGTAACCGAGCCCACAGGAGAATCTATGAAAGCCCCTGATCGCAGATCGTTCCTCAAAATTGCCGGCACCTCGCTCGGCATCGGAGTGCTGTATTCAGCCTATCCGACCGCGCTGGCCAAAGGCGAAGTCGGCGACCTGTTCGCTTCCCTGGGAAAACAGAGTGGCGAAAAAGTGACCCCGTTTTCTTTCGTGCAGCTCAGCGATGCCCACGTGGGCTTCAACGGGCCCCCCGACCCCTTGGGTACGAAGGCCTTCGAGCATGCCGTCGACATGGTCAATGCCCTGCCTCAACGCCCCGACCTAGTCCTGTTCACCGGCGACCTCACGCATGATACCGAGGACAAAGACATCCACATCCAACGTATGAAGCAGTTTCAGGAAATCTCGAAGCGGTTGAATGTCCCGTTGATCAAACATGTCCCTGGTGAGCACGATGCCGGACTCGATGGGGGCGCCCTCTACCGTGAATTCTTCGGCGATAGCTCCTATTCGTTCGATCATCGCGGGGTGCACTTCATCGCGCTCGATAACGTCTCTCGCGCCAAGCCCGAGATCGGCGCCGATCAACTCGCCTGGCTCAAGAAAGATCTAGCGCGTTTTTCCAAGTCCGCGCCAATCGTCGTCTTCACGCATCGTCCGCTCTTCGATCTGCGCCCAGACTGGGAGTGGTTCACCAGCGACGGGGACGATGTCATGAATGCCCTCTCGCCCTACGACAATGTGACTGTGCTCTATGGGCACATCCACCGTGACGACGAGCACGAAATCGGCAAGGTCCACCACTACGCGGCGCGTTCTCTGATCTTTGCGTTTCCTGACCCCACCGGCGTTGCTGGTCCGCGTAAGCCTGTGCCGTTCGACAAGGATCATCCCTTCAAAAACCTTGGCATCCGTAGCATCAACGTGAACGGCAAATCGAAACCGGGTACACAGTCGCTTGCCGTGACCGACGTCGAACTGACCGCCCGGGAATTTTCCGGCATCAACGGTGTTCACCAGATTCTTAAGACCCCAACCGTTTAGGACAGAGGACTATGAAAATTCAAATGAAGACTAGAACCAACCCGTTTAGAGCCCTCTGCGCGACCGCCCTGCCGCTGGTGCTCATAGCATTCCTCACCGCGTCATCAGCCCGTCGCGCCCATGCCGACGATGTGCCGGTCGTAGAAATCACGGCCAAGCGCTTCGCTTTCAGCCCTGACAAGATCACGCTGAAGAAGGGACAAACCGTTAAACTTCGCCTGCACAGTGAGGATGTCACGCACGGATTTTTTCTTCGCCCACTAAAGCTCGACGAAGAAATCCCTGCCGGTCAGACCGCAGAAATCACGGTGACACCACAAACCGCGGGTACCTTTACCACCATCTGTGATCATTTCTGCGGCGCCAACCACGGCAACATGAACATGACTATCGTCGTGGAATAGCTATGCAATGGAATCGCGGTACTCTCCGCCGAATCAGGCAGGGATTCACCGTTGTCTCCACGGTGGCGTCCCTGCTTGCTTTTTTCGCATGCGAGGTTCGAAGCCCGGGGAGATTCGAGACGCGCTTCATGCAAGGAGCGAAGCGCCGCATCACCGTCGGCGGGCGCTCTGACAGGAATCCGCTACCCGCCAGTGCCGAAAACATCAAGGTTGGACAGCGCAACTTCGGCTCCTATTGCATGGTCTGCCATGGGCTCGACGGCCAGAACACCGGCGTTCCGTTTGCCGAGAAAATGGCTCCGCCGGTGCCGTTGCTGAACTCGCCTGAGGTGCAGGAATATACCGACGGGCAACTCCACTGGATCATTCAGAACGGAATCTTTCCTTCAGGCATGCCCGCTTCGAAAGACATTTTCCGCGACGAGGAAATCTGGCAATTGGTGTTGTACATCCGTCATTTACCGCCGAAAGGAAGCTTGGGCGAGCCTGCAGTTTATGGTGGAACCGGCAAGCCAGAGGCAGCCGCGAGTCCCTAAGAAGGGATCAGTGTTCTACGTTGCGCTCGCGCCATGCGCCGGGGCGATGGAACTATTGAAGCTGTCCGTAAATGCGTCGGTGATGGTGTAGCGGATGACGTGTTCGTACTCAGGCCCGAGGAATCGGCGCAAGCGGTCGGTGTTCATAATGTATTCGCTGGTCATGTAAGGAACTGCCTCGGGAGGAATTGCCGAAATCTTCCTCTTCCACAGGAATTTCAGCACCTGTTCCATCGCCCACGGTCCCGGGACACGCATCAGTTTCGCCTGAGCGATTTCAACGCAGCGGCCGAAGGTCAGTGGCTCTCCGCGCCCAGCGACGTTGAGCACAGTCAGACGCTGCGTTTCCGGTTCCCGCTGAAGGATGTGGACCAGTAGCCGCGCCATGTCGTCGACGTGAATGAATTGAATTTTGTTATCGAGATATTCCTGGCCACGCGGAAGCATGCAAGGCAGACGTTTTCCTTCGCTGCGCATTTTTCCCGCTCGCTCGCTTTTTCCGTTGGGCGTGCCGTGGAAGGCGCCCATCAGATAATTCTCCACACTTGATCCGGTAAAAATATGCGGGCGCAAAATGTACGCGCTGCAACCGCGCAGAGCGTGTGAGCGCTGCTGCACAACTTCATCGGCCTGCTTCTTGTGGATGGCGTACGGCAACGTATGCGCCGCCAGCGGTGAGTCTTCAGTAGCCGGTGCGGGCAGGCTTGGACCGTAGGCGGAAACGCTGCTGGGGAAGATGAATTGCTTGACTCCGTCGTCGGTAGACCGATTGGCTTCAGTCACCGCTTCCATCACTCGCGCCGTTCCTGCGACGTTGATCTGCCACATGCGCTCGAGGTCGAGGACGCCGGTGCGGACGGGATCAATTACAAATGCAAGATGGATGACTGCATAGGCGTGGGTATCGCGCAGCAATTCATACAAGGGACGCGTGGATGCTTCTTCGCCAAGGTCAAGGCGCTCAAACTGGAGTTCGGAATCGGATTGGGGTGGACTGATGTCCACCCCAATCACCGAAAAGCTTCCCAGCAGTGGTAAGAGCCTTGATCCCAGGTTGCCGGAAACACCCGTAACTACGACGACCGGTTTTGCCATCAGTTCGGTTTCGAAGCTGGAGGTTGAGCCGCAGGCGGAGTTTGTGGTTGCGCCTGAGGTGAAGTCGGGGACGGAGGCATTCTCGGATTTGGCAGGCGTCGGGGCGGCGTCATGTTCCCAGCCGGTCCAGCCGGTCCAAAATACTTCTCGTTGGTTTCGGCTGTGAATGATTTCTGCACCGCATCCGTCATTTCACGCGTGCGCTTGTTCTGAAGCGTGCTGTGAATCTCGTCCTTGGCCTGCTCGATAGTAAGCTGATCCTTGCTGATGACCTTGTAAATATAGTGACCGCCCGAATCATTGATGACTTGCGAAACCTCGCTGGCCTTCAAATCAAATACTGCCGCGTGCCCGGGAGGTAGTCCGGTTCTTCGCACTTTAGGCAGATTGACGGTGGGTGATTCGATCTTCATTCCCGCTGCGTCAAAGGCTTCTTTTTGCAGCTTTACGAAGTCTTCTCCGGCGGCCGCGCGTTCCCTAAGGCTGTCCGCTAGCTTAGTCATTGCTTGTTCGCCTTCGTCGGTCTTGGCCTTCTTCGCCTCATCGCTTAACTTCTCATCTTTTTCTTCATCTTCCTTGCTCTCGGCGTCGTTCTGCTTGGTGCGTGGCACGAAGAGACGGTCGAGGTTGAACTGTTCGAAGGCCTCAGGATTTCCCTTGTAGTAGGCCGCACTCTCTTCGGCGGGAACTTTCGCCGCTTCTTCCTGAATCTGGCGGTTCAGCTCATTGGTTAGGATCTGCATTTGGGCGAACTTGACGGTTTCCCTGAATCGCTCAGTCTTGTCCAATCCCTTCTTTTTCGCGGCATCCGACATGGCGATCAGCCGGGGCAGAACGCTGGCTAATTGCCGCCTCAATTGCGGAGTTATGTTGGGAGCCACGCCACTTGCCAGTTTCTCGAATTCAGCCTTTGTGATAACGGTCTTGCAGTCGGCTGCCGGAGTCTTTGCTGTTGTCGCGGGCTTCGCCGCGGTGCCTTTTGCCACGGGTGCCTTGGCGGGGCATACTCCCTTGACAGTGATGACAGGTTCTTCGGGTGGGACCGCTGCGGATGTATCGGGCGGCGCTGCGGGCGCCTGCGGCATCCCTGCCATGGGCGCCCGGGTCTGTCCCGGCTGCGCCGGGGGAGGCGTTCCGGCGGCCTGTCCCCAAGCCATGGTCCCCAAGAAAACACACACCAGCCAACTCTTACGCATAGAAAATTTCCTCCAGGATTGGTCGTTCAGAAAGTCAAAAATGCCAAGCACTAAATCCTAGCACAATTGGCGGATTTTGCCCGAATACCGTTCGAATTCTGGAGGTCCAGGCAGAGGGCGTCCGATATCGACGAGAGTTAGGAAACCTTTCGCACGACTGCACCGCTGAAAAGCTGTTGTTGGGCGATTCCCGTGGCGCATTCCACTCGCACCAGCGATAATTCTTTTGCATGTCGGGAAACCCGGCCCTTTATTCACCACAGTCGATGCGTGCCGAGAAACGCTCTGCCGCCGGATATTCCGTGCTCGCGGCAGTGGTTATCACAGGACTGAAAATTGCCGTCGGCGTCACCACGGGCAGCCTGGGCATTCTGTCAGAAGCTGCACACTCCGGCCTCGATCTGATCGCGACTCTCATTACATTTTTCTCCGTGGGAGTTTCCGACAAGCCCGCCGATGCCGATCATCAATATGGCCACGGGAAAATCGAAAGTTTTTCGGCGTTCCTGGAAACCGGCTTGCTCCTGCTCACCTGCGTGTGGGTCATTTATGAAGCGGTGCTGCGGCTTTTTTTCCGCCACGTCGATATTGAGCCTTCGATCGCGGCTTTCGTCGTGATGGTGTTTTCCATGGGTGTCGACTGGTGGCGTTCGCGCGCGCTGGGCCGCATTGCCACGAAGTATGACAGGCAGGCGCTGGAAGCCGACGCGTTGCATTTCTCCACCGACATATGGTCCGCAGGCGTGGTTGTGGTAGGACTGATTCTCGTGCTCGCCGGTCGCAACTACCATATCGAATGGTTGCGCGATGCCGATCCCATCGCCGCTCTGTTCGTGGCTGGAGTCGTAGTCTCGGTGAGCTGGCGCCTCGCGCGCCGTACCGTCGACGCGCTTCTCGATGCCGCCCCGGCCGGTGTTCGATCGCAGATCATGGACGCGGTCTCCCACGTCGATGGCGTGCTTGAAGTCGACCGCATTCGTATTCGTCGCGGCGGCAACCGCTACTTCGCCGATCTTGCTGTAGGACTCGCGCGCACCGTGACATTCCAGCGCTCCGATCAGCTGGTCGCGGCGGTCACCGAAGCCGTTCAACGGATACTTCCCGACGCTGATGTCACGGTGCAGCCCTTGCCCCGGGCGCAGGGAACCGAGAACACTTTCGACCGGATTCGCGCCGCCGCCACCCTCCGCAACCTGAACGTCCATGACATCAGCGTGCAAGATATTGCCGGCCAGCTGCACGTGGAACAGCACATTGAACTCGACGAGCGCATGTCGCTCAAAGATGCCCACGACCAAGTGACTCAGCTCGAGGCTGATATGCGGCGCGATGTCCCCGAGCTCACCGATATCCTGACCCACATCGAAAGCGAGCCCGCGACCATCGAAAAGCCTGAGGAACTGGTGAGCGACGCTGAACTTGAGCACCGGCTAAAAGCAGTGGCCACGGAGTTTCCGGAAATTCTCGACGTCCACGACTTTGTGATCAAGCGCGTCCGCGGACGCCTCTATGTCTCCTGCCACTGCACTCTTTCGGACGATCTTTCGCTGGCCCGCGTACACGACATTCAGACGGAATTGGAGATCCGCTTCAAACAGGATGCGCCGGAACTTTTCAGGGTCCTCATCCATCCCGAACCCAGCACCGATAATCGGAGATAGGTTGTGACATCCGTCACAGACAAGGCTAGCCGGAATTAGTGATTGTTGATTTCTGATTGTTGATTGGAGATCCGAATATGGAGCATCAGGCTGTAGCCCTAAAAAATCGTACAAAGCAGTTTGCTTTGCGTATCATCAGAGTGATCCGCTCGTTACCCGTAGGTTCAGAGGGCCGAATCATCGGACAGCAGCTGCTGCGGTCAGGTATGTCGGTTGCCGCAAACTACCGTGCGGTTTGCCGCGCGCGTTCCCACAGGGAGTTTCTGGCGAAGCTGGCAATCGTTATCGAAGAGGCCGACGAGTCAGCGTTTTGGCTGGAACTACTGGTGGATGCTGGATTAGTTCAGGATCGAAAACTTAAGGATCTAAGGTCGGAGGCTAACCAGTTGGTTGCGATTTTCAATGCTTCCCGGACCACCGCGAGAAAGCATGCTCAATCAACAATCAACAATCAAAAATCAACAATTCCGGATAAGAAGGCTTCATGATTTCAGCGAGAGCCATCTGGACCGATGCAGAACGATTCCTCGGCGAGGCGACTTCGCGTCATGCGCTGGTGATTGACGCCGCGTCCGAGAAAACCGCCAGCAGCCCCATGGAACTGGTGTTAATTAAATTGCTTTACCGTATTGGGGGTAAGTGTCTCGCAAGGCCGTCGAAGACGCGGTGAAGTTGTCGAAGGAAAAGTATTGTTCTGTCTCCGCAATGCTGGAGAAGACCGCAACTATTACCGCCGAGATCGAGCTCATGGATGCATAACCCATGACCCCACGTATTGTGCTTTTCACACAACCCGGCTGCTTTTCCTGCGAGCTGATGAAGATCTTTCTCGAGGCCAAAGAACTCGCTTTCGAAGAGCGTGATGCCAGCGATCCTGCCATCCGCCAGGAAATGAGGGAGAAGTATGAGAGCAACGAAATCCCCACGCTGGTGCTGGTCTCCGGTGATAGTCACGAAGTGATCCCAGGCTTCGATCCCGACCTGCTTGACCAGTTGCTCGATGCAGCGCCGTCTCCGGATTCGGTGATTGAATCCTGAACTCCGCCGCGCCTAGTCGCAGAGCCAATCATTCCCTCCGCGGATATTTTTTCATCGGATCAGCCGCGCTTCTATGGGGAGTTTCCGCCGTGCTGGGACGTGCCGTATTCACCGGCAGGCTCGTCTTGCCCGGAGAAGCGGCGCATCCCATTGATCCCATCATCCTTTCGCAAACGCGAACGTCTTTTTCGCTGCTGGTATTGTTGCCGCTGCTGGTGGGACGCCGCGGCTGGCAGCGCATCAAGCTCCCCAGACCCGACCTCATCCAATGCCTGATCCTTGGCATGCTGGGCATTGCCGCGTCGAATTATTTCTATTACGTCGCCATTCAGAAGACGAGCGTCGCCATTGCCATCATTGTGCAATACACGGCTCCCGTCTGGGTGCTGCTCTACGTAGTCGCGCGCGGACAGCAGAAGCTTTCGACGCAAAAAGTTGCAGCCGTGGGAATTGCCATTACCGGCATCGCGCTCACCATTGGAATCGTCGGCGCAAAGTCTCTGCAATCGCTTCACCTCGACACTTTCGGAGTTATCGCCGCGCTGCTGGCGTCGTTCTCCTTCGCCTTCTACAACGTCGGTGCTGGCCGCGGCTCTGCTCGGTGAAATCCTCCGGCCGATCCAAACCGTTGGAATTGTGCTCGTGCTCTCCGCCATCGTGATCGTGCAACTGCCCAAGCGAGGCACAGCAATGGAGGAAGAGTCAGTCGTGGTCGAACCGATCGAATGACCTCTTCTATTCCTCGGCGCAGTCGTGAGCATGTGCGGCTGCTTGCTACCGATTTGGGAATTATTACTGTTTGGTAACCCCACCCCCCTCCCCTCGATCCATTGGAATCATCATGCTAGCGGGAAAATCACATTTAATCCTAGGGGCACAATAACTTACGAGTAAAATCTTGAGCCGCAATGAGTTAGGAGCGCTGGAGTGCATTTTTCGTGAGGGGATGCGACCAGTATTCGATATTGGAGAAAGCTGAGTCAAGGTTGAATGAACCAAGGTGGTAGTGGTTTCCGGGAATGGGAGGCTTTCGGGGCTGCGGTAGTGGCTCAGTTTCCTTTTCCACAAGGGGTGAGGTAAGATGAGGCCCCCGAAGCTGCGTCCCAGTTTTCCGGCCAAATCTAAGCGGCTTAACCGAAAGAACCGCATGACCTATGTAGTTGGCATTAGGTGTCACGTGGGGCTCGTGCTATGTAGCGATTCCCTAGAATGCGATAGGTTCACGAAGAGAAATGTGAAAAAACTCCATCATTTCGACTGGGAGAATAAGTGGGGAGCGGCTTGGGGCTGTGCGGGAGATTCCGATACCATCACGAAGTTCACCGACAAAATGTTTACTCTCCTAGACAACGAACCCGAAGGTTCCGACTTGCCAAGACTACAGGAACTAACCGAAGCGGCAGGGAAGGAAATCCACGAAAATTACGAGCAGGCCAGTCTGGAAATAGTTGCTGGGTTCTGGTCAATGACAAAATCACTTCAGTACAGCTTATGCCACATGGATGTAAAGCACGGCAACTGTCTCTCTAGTCACTACGATTACGCTTGCGCTGGTATGGATTTATCGCTGGGCAAGTTTACATTGGAGAATCTGCACCACACGTCTATGGCAATTGGCGAAGGCGTGGGACTGGGCATCTTCACTACACATCTTATGAAGGACACAGCAGACGGCGTGGGTGGTCCAGTTCAGTTAATGACGTGGCGCATGGGGAAGTCAACTTGGAGCGATTACGAGCAGGAATACATTAACTCTATAGAGGAAAAGTACAAAACCGAGGATGTGGCGCAACTGATTAAAGAGTACTGGGGCCAAAAAAATCCCTCATGGCTGCCTCCCCTTTAGCTGCTGAGGGCAGAAAACAGTAGGTCCCCTTCGACAAGCTCAGGGCAGGCTCTCCACTGCGCTTTGCATTCCCTTGTGGGAATGCCAAGCTCCGGTCGGGATGACAATCGCTAACACGGCGACGCGCTTGTTACCTCCTACTCCAGCTGCTTTCCCCGCGTCTCTGGCAACTGTGTGGTCATCAGCGCCGCCAGCAGATATCCCGCGGCGCAAAGATAAAACGCCCAACTCAGTCCCTTCGATTGTCCGACACGGCCAATCACCAGCGGAGCCATTGAACTCATGGCCCGGGCTCCGTTGTAGGTGAAGCCGAGCGCCCGGGCCCGCACTGCCGTGGGAAAGATCTCGCTGCCCATGATCCCCGATCCCGAGAAAATTCCGGTCCCGAAGAACGCCACGAGAATCCCAAGCACCATCAGGATCCCCGGCGAGCGTGCTGCCGCATAAAGTGGAATCAAAACAGATGCCACTAACGTATAGATTATAAACGCTTTGCGCCGTCCCAGATGATCGGCAACCCAGCCAAAACTGGCGTATCCCGGAAACATGCCAAACAAATTCAGCACGACCAACAGCGTGGTCATGCCCATCACCCCGAAGCCGCGCCCGCCCTGCTCGACTGGCAACGACAAGTACGGCGGCAGCCAGGTAAACAGCCCCCACCACGCGAACATGCCGAAAAAATTAAATAGCAGCAGCGCGATCGTGTGCCTGCCATAAGGCGGCTTAAAGATCACGGAAAATTTCGTAGAGACGTAACTTGTTACGTCTTTGCCGGCAGCGGCATGGCTGCCCTCAACCGGTGCGGCGGCTTGCGCACGCTGTGGTCCTTTCCTCTGTTCCCACATCTCTGACTCTGGCACGCTTCTCTGAATCCACAGCGTGATGACCGCCGGCAGTATCCCGACAAAGAACACTGCTCGCCATCCGTAATACCGCGCCACCGGACCCGCCACCAGCGCTGCCGCCGCAAAGCCCAGCGCCCACGAACTCTGCACCACCGAAATCGCTTTGGCGCGGAACTCCATGGGCCAGCTTTCGGCCACCAAGGTTGCGCCCGTGTTCCATTCGCCGCCCATGCCCAGGCCCAGCACAAATCGCGCCGCGGCCAACATGGCGATACTCGTCGCGAGACCAGAGGCGAAGGAGCAGACGGAATACGTGACGATGCTTGCCATGAGCGCCTGCTTGCGCCCAATGCGGTCGGCGAGAAATCCAAAGAGCACTCCGCCAATTCCCGAGGCCAGCAGCGTCAGCGTGCCTAACAGGCCGGCTGTGGATTTGCTCATGCCCAGGTCGCGCATCAGCAACGCCAGGACCAACGAATAGAGCATGGCGTCGAAGGCGTCCAGTGCCCATCCAAGCGCTGCCGCCAGCAAAGTGCGCCGCTGCCCCGGCGTCGCTTGGCGGATCAATTCGATAGGGCCAATGGCCATAAGAGGTTAATTAAGATCGAAGGCGGATTGTAAGGCAGAGGGGGGCAGCCGATGTAGAGAATTGTCAGGTGTGGTTGGCTCTAGACGCCGGCTGGGAAAAGCGACTGGAGAGAGTTCCCAAGAACCACCGGTTCTTCTTTAGGTACCTTGGTGCTTGTTGGACGCGATTTTTTACTTCTGCGAGCCAAATTCTTGGCTACGCTCTACTATCGATCATTTTGTCGGATTGAGGTTGCTATGAGAGTTCGTTCCGCAATCCACGTGCTGGCGTTTTTCGCCGTCTCGTTCGCGCCCTGCTTTGCTCACCACATGGCCGTGATCGTCAACAAGGACAACGTGACGGCGAACCTCAGCTCGCCTCAGCTGTCCAGGATTCTTCGCGAGGAAACCAAAAAGTGGCCTGACGGCAAAAATGTCATCCTCATCCTTCACAAAGACTTGCCGGGTGAAACCGGAACCCTGCGGCGGCTGAACAAGATGACCGCCAACGAGTGGAAGACGTTTCTCAGCGCCCACAAAGATTCCATTATGTTCGTTAATACCGACGCCGACGTCCGCAAGATGGTGCAGTCCAAGCCCGGCGCCATCGGCATGGTGGATGTCCGCTCCGTCGATGGCAGCATCACCGTAGTCAAAGTCGATGGCAAACTGCCGATGGAGTCAGGCTACCTGCCGCACTGAGTCAGGAGTCTGCACTTAAACACTGGCCTACGCATCGGCTCGCCGCAGCAAACGAAAATATCTTCGAGCCTTCTTTACGTCCCGCCCGATCTGCTCGCGCAATGCATCGACTGAGGGGAATTTGATTTCATCGCGCAGGCGGTCGAGAAAACATATTTCGACTTCGGTCTCGGGCGTCAATTCAATGGGATGGAAATTGAGCAGGTGCGTCTCAATGGCGAACAACTCCGCGCCGAATGTAGGACGATTGCCAACATTGGTCACTGAATCGAATCGCTCCGTACCCACGCGCGTCCATGTGATGTAAACGCCGTCCCTCGGCACAAGCTCTTCGTAGCGAGCCAGATTGATGGTGGGTACCGTGTATTTCGATCCGTAGCCGCGGCCACGCCCCGGTGTCCCCAGAATGCAGAAGGGACGCGCCAGCAGATGCCGCGCACGGCTCACGCGTCCCTCGCCCAACAGCCCGCGAATCCGGCTGCTCGAAACCGATTCGCCGCGCAATGCCATCTCGGGGTAAGCCTTAACCTCAAATCCCATCTCGCGCCCAAGCTCGGCCAGCAAAGTGATGTCGCCCGCAGCCTTGTGCCCGAAGCGGAAGTTGAAGCCTTCATGCACCTCGCGCGCGTGCAATTTCTTTTTCAGAATTCGTTCGGCGAACTGCCGGGGTGTCATCAGCGAAAGATCACGCCCGAAGGGTAGGAGCGCTACAGCGTCGATCCCAGTACTTTCGAGCAGTCGCAATTTCTCTGGCGTGGGAGTGAGCAGCTTGAATTGCGATTCGGGTCGCAGAATTCGTGCCGGATGCGGCTCAAAGGTGACCGCCACCGACTTCGCAGCACTCGACCGAGCGCGCGAAACGATTTCCCGCAAGACATGCGAGTGTGCCCGGTGGACGCCGTCAAAATTGCCCACACTCACCAGTGTCGGGCCCAAGTCGAAGGGAATTGCGTCGAGAGTATGAAAAATCTGCATTGCGAGTCAACCGCCGAGTACGCCGAGAGCGCAGAGAAAATCAAAGAGCTGCTTACGCTATTTGAATTAGTCTTCGCGAATATCCGCACTCGCTGGTCAAAAATCCTCCTGTTGCCTGATCTGCATCAGCGAAGGTTGCGGGGAGAAATGCTCCTATAAATCGAACTCCAATTTCATGCCGTCGTATGCCAGACGCACGTGCCGGGGTAGGGTCGAATTCGTTGCTTCATGCGGCAGATCGTGAGAAATATGCGTGAAGAACGCCCGCTTCGGCTTCAATCGTTCCACAATGCTGAGCGAATTCTTCACGGTGGAGTGTGTCGGGTGCGGTTTGTGGCGGAGCGCATCCAGAAACAAAATATCGAGACCTTCCAGTTGACGCAGCGACGCATCAGGAATCTCGCTGTGATCGGTCAGATAAGCTGCGGAACCGAAACGGTAGCCGTTGATCTGCGTCTCCCCGTGAATCACGGCGATAGGATCGAATCTCACTCCCAGCACCTCTATGGGACCATCGATCGGCCGTAATTCAAGCTGGGGCAGAGTGCCAAATTTATAATCCGCGTCGAAGATGTAGCTGAACATTTTTCGCAGAAACGCCGCGGCTTCGGGCCGGGCATAAAGAGGCAACTTCTCTGGCTTATGGCGAAAACTAAGCGGCCGCAGGTCATCGATGCCCAGGATGTGATCTGCGTGGGTGTGCGTATAAAACACCGCGTCGACGCGCGTTATTTGTTCGCGAATCGCCTGCGCGTAAAAGTCGGGAGTCGTGTCAATCAGCACGACCCTGCCGTCGTACTCAATCATGACCGAGGGCCGCGTGCGTTTGTCGTGCGGATCGGCTGACTGGCAGACGGCGCAGTCGCATCCCAGGGTAGGAACACCCATCGAGGTGCCGCTGCCCAGCACGGTGAGCGTGGCTTTCACGCGGCCACCGTCATCGTCCGCTGGTTCCCGTGGCGGGTCCGGGCTGCGGAGGGCGCGCCAGTGCGTTCGTCACTTCCACATATGCCATGCGAAGTTCGTAGAGACTGTTCTGCAAGAAATTCTCTTCTGTAGGAGTGAGATTGTTCCTGGTCTTCTCCCCGATCAGGCTGAGCGTGTCAATCGTCTGGCGCGCCCCGATAATATCGATGGCCGGCTGCTGGCCCTGCTGCCGCATCATCCCCATCTGAAGCATTGCGGTCATGTAAAGCGAGGCCAGGAATCGCTCGAAGGTCATTTCGAACTCTTTGGCCGAGCGGCCACTCAGCTCCACCTGCGAGTCAAGATCCTTCGACGACTGCCGGTAAGCGGCGGCTTGAGCATCCTGCTCGGCAGACGTTGGAGGATTCGGCAAGTCGCGTTCAGCAGCCGTCTCTGGCTCTGATTGGGCGGACGGAGTTGGCATCTCAGCCACGGCTGCGGCTTGCTTGGCCTCTGGTGCGGGCTCCGCGGGCTTCGACGGTTGCGTTTCCTCGGTTACGCCTGAGCGCAATTCGCCTTCAGAATTAAACGCCCTGCGATCGGTTACCGTGAAACTCGATTGTTCCTGTCTCTTGTTTGCCATGAATGCTCTTCCTTAAATGTATTTTTCACGAAGTCTGTACGTGTTGTTGGCGCTGCGGCGACTGCGGGAGCGGCTTCTCGCCATGAAGCAGGTTAGCCTCTTCCAGCGGCAACTGAATCACAGTCGCTTTCGCTCCGCCAATGAAAACTTCCTTGCCCGGCAGCCCTACCTCGCGCCGGATATAGCCCAACGCCAGATCCCGCTCCGCACCGGCAAGATGAACAGATGTGGCGCTGGTGACTTCGCCAACTTCCTTCTCCCCGGCCAAAATCTTTGCGCCGGGAGAGAGATGCTCCGAACCCTCGGCGAGGAATCCGGTGAACTTGCGGTGTACCGCTCCACGCGAGCGGATGCGCTCGACGATCTCCTGCCCTACATAACAGCCCTTGTTAAAGTTCAGCGCTTGCGTCTGTTCGGAAACCATCCCAAAGTTGTTTTACATGACTAGGCGGGGGCCAGATCTCATAAGATTTGTGTCGTGCGTCTTCACCCCGCACCAGCGTGCACTCGATGCCCTGCCATGTGACTTGCGTGAACTGGAGCGGCTGCAATTCCGGAAAATCCAATCCGGCCGCGTTGAGAACTTGCCGCGATTTCTCACCGCTAACCCCCAGCGCCGTTATCTGCTCACTCAGATTGGCGACCTCGACGTCGTCCATGATGATGAAGTGATCGAAAGTTGCGAGAATCTTCTCCAGTTGGACGCGGTCGGTATCGAGTACGAGAGACTCACCGCGGTTATAGGCGTAAAGATCGCCGAGAATGCGCCCTTGCGGATTGAGTAAGAACGCATAGACTCCGTGGCCAATCGCCAAATCGCGGACGTTATTGGTGACCATGCCATTGAGCCAGCGCACCCGGTCGCTACCCGTCAACGAGATCTTGGCGCGGAAGCCCAGGTCGTAGACGCCGCAGCCCGTGCGCAGGGCATCAAATTCCGCCTGCGGATCGGTGAAGTATGCGGGAGTCGATACGCCGCGGTATTCGCCAAGGCGTGCGGCGCCTAATTCTTCGCTCCAAGACTTAAGTGCAGTGTCCGTCATTCGTATATCTCGATTATAGCGAAGCGCGGGGCAGAGAGCTTTGGAAGCCTCAATCAGCGGGGCACACAGCCCTGAACTACTCATTCGGCGCGGCTCGTGTTAATTTTTCACCTGTGGACATACACAAGCATTCCAAAAAACGCATCGCCATCATTCCTGGAGATGGGATCGGTCAAGAAGTAATTCCGCAGGCAGTCAAGGTGATTCAGACTGCTGGAGCGAACGTTGAGTTCAGCGACTTTGACTGGAGTGCCGACCGCTACCTGCGCGACGGCGTCACCGTTCCAGTGGATGGCTTTGCCATGCTTGATCGCGATTTCGATGCAATTCTTGTTGGCGCATTCGGCGATCCTCGCGTGAAGACCAACATCCATGCCAAAGAAATTCTGCTGGGCATGCGCTTCAAGATGGACCTCTACGCCAACGTGCGCCCTGTTAGGCTGCTCGATGCCGCGTTGTGTCCACTGAAGAACGTCGAACCGAAAGACGTCGATTTTGTAGTGATCCGCGAGAACACCGAAGGCGTTTATACCGATGCGGGCGGCATCTTCAAGCAAGGAACGTCCGATGAGATCGCAATTCAGGAAGATATCAACACGCGCAAAGGTGTGGAGAGAATCATTCGCTACGCATTCGAATATTGTGCGCGTCATACCAAGCTCGACGGATCGCCACGAAACAAAGTTCTGATGTGCGACAAGTCGAATGCCATGAGCCACGCGGGCGGTTTGTGGCAACGAGTATTCAAAGAAGTGGGCGCGGAATATCCGCAGATCATGGCGCAGCACATGTATGTGGACGCGCTCTGTATGCAAATGGTGCGCGATCCACGTCAGTTTGACCTGATCGTGACGAATAACATGTTCGGTGACATCATCACAGATTTGGCTGCCGGGCTACAGGGTGGGCTGGGCATGGCCGCGAGCGGAAATATTTGTCCCGGGAAAACGTCGATGTTCGAGCCGGTGCACGGTTCAGCTCCCCCGATTGCGGGCAAAAACGTGGCGAATCCGTTCGGCGCGATTCTGACCGCGGCGATGATGCTGGGGCATCTGGGGATGACGAAGGAAGCGGAGAAGATTGAGGCTGTTGTGCTCGAGGCCGTGCGGCAGAAAAAGACTACGCAGGATATTGGCGGGGAGCTGGGTACACGGGAAGCGGGGGAATGGGTCGCGCAGAAGGTTAGTTTGTCATTCTGATCGAAATGAACCTCAACGAAGCCATCCATCGACTTGCTGATTTTATTACGCGACTTGCGAGCGAGGAGGAATCCAGCCGGCAGGCCGCCGCCGCTACCGGGGTACGACATTACGGCATCAAGACCGACTTTGTCTCATTCTCAGACGAGGGACTGGGTGAAGTTTTACTCAAGGATGGAGACGCGAAGGAATATCGACGACATGTGGACGAGGTCTACAAGCAATCAGTAGGCAAGACCGAGCACCTAAGTCGATCCGCTGTCGCTTCGTTCATTCAGATGGCGATATTGAAAGTGCTCAACCCGGCCCAAGACTCCAACGAAAAGAATCTTTCGAAAAGGCTCTCGACCGCGCTCGCGGACCTAAAAAAAGAGCTGAAATCGAAACCGGTGAATTGGGAGGCGCACTTTCCAGTGGAGATCCTAGCTGACAAGCTGCCTTATCTGTTCGGAAAGTGCGAGTTTTATTTTGGCGACGAAGAATGTACGAGTAGTTTGATCCAACGCATGTGTCCACAGAACGATTTCCATGGAGGCGATCGCAAACAAAAGGCGAGACAAGGAGACACTGAAAGCGTTAAGGACGCAGTTAGAGGGAAAACTTGGGTCTCCACTCTAGTGGAGGCGGTGGATGCAAATGCCGCACAGTTGCTGGCCAGGAGGCGAATCCGCCAAACGGTTGACATTTTGAACTTCTACGCAAATCTTGGGGGCCAAGGCGACTGTCAAGCGCTTCTTTCCGAAGATGCCCGGGCCGTTCTCGAGAGCAATATCGTGTTTTCGCAGGAATCTGACGCCCGTGAGATCGGGTCAAGATGGGTAGGATCTTTTGTTCCTTTTTCGTTCGCCAGTCCGAATTTCCAGCAGGCTGGATTCGAACGGGTTTCGGCAATTCTGGCAAAGCAGTCGCTATCGGAGTTCGAAGATCGAGTGATAAAGGCGTTCCAGTGGGCTGGCAGGGCATCAGTGGAGCCGCGGAGGGAGGAAGCTTTTCTACTCTGCGCGATTTCCTTAGAGAGTCTGCTACTCCGGAAGAAGGGGAAAGAGGTTACGGAAACCCTCGCACTTCGTCTAGCACATCTCATAAGCAGTCCTAAAACACGCTTGATGGTCTACCGTGATATGAAACGGCTCTACGATATACGGTCAGAGATCGTTCATTCTGGGAGCGTGGACGTGGGTGAGGATCAGTTGAGCGAAATTCGTTACTACACGAGACTGGCCTTGCTGTCGGCCCTTCTCTCATCGCATTTCTCGAAAATGACGACGGACGACGAGTTTATGCACTGGTTTCGGGGAAGACTTTTGGACATCCCGCAAGATCAGTCGCCTGTGTAGCCATTAGGCGTGCTGTTCGCGTTTTCCCGCCACCAGCGCCAACTCCCGCTACTTCCAGTGACAATCGATGTCCACAAAACCAATTTCCCGCAACCACTGTAGCTGAGTTTCCACGTCTAACAACTTGTTCGAGGGATCCCTCAGCTGAACGATCGCTGGTTCTTGCAGGAATTCCTGCGCGCGACTGTGGAGAAAATGCCTAGCCGCTTCCATCACAACAGAAAGGTTGCAGGGATCCTTCGACTGCATGTGAGTGCGCTTTGCGCACTTCACATTCCGCTCAGGATGACAAAACTCCGCTATTTCCAGGCGCTATACATGGCGTTCAGCAAATCCTGCGACGTTCCGTCGTAGTCGGCGCTGAGTTCCCACATGAACACGCCACCGAAGCCGCGTGTCTTCATCACGTAGTGCACTTTGCGGGAAGTGGAAGGCACACCGTCATAGGTGATGAGTCCTGGGATCGAAGTGTTTGTAAGGTAGGGAGACTGCGCCGCAGTGTCGAAATTTGAGGTCCATCCTTGCTGGTTGATGCGTTGCTTGATGTATGTGCCGTAGTTCTGCGACGCGCTCGCGCAGGTCGAGCACAATGCCCAAAGCGTGTCTACGCCGTCCCACTCGTAGCCGTAGAAGGGCGTACCGATATTCATTTCAGAAAGAGGCACGCCGTAGGTGTTGGCGTAGAGATCCATTGAAGTCTTCACGCTGCCGGCCTGCGACGAGTCGGCGGGATCCTGCAATAATGGCGAGACCAGCCCGGTAGCGCCCGACCATGTTCCGTAATAGTCGTAGGTCATCACATTCATGAAGTCGAGGATCGGCGCCAGCGCGGGAATATCGAGACCTTGTCCGTAGTTTCGCGGATCGGCGGTTACGGCCATCGAGATCAGCCAGGGTGAGGGCAGGCCGTTGCGCAACTCCTGCATCAGTGTGGTGCAATTCGCCGTGTCGATGGTATTCGGAACCTCCCAGTCGATGTCGACGCCATCGTATCCGTACTTCACAAGAAAGTCGTGAACGTTGGTTACGAAGGCTTGGCGCGTGGTCTCCGATTGCGCCATTTTGTTGAAGCGCGGGCCTTCAATGCCATCGCCTCCACCAATGGAGACCAGGACTTTCACGCCTGCGGCGTGCGCTTTCGAAATCAGCGCAGGCTCGATCATTCCAGAAGGGATTTGGAGACTGCCGTCCGCCTTGGGAGTCAAGAGAAGAAAAGCGTGAGAGATGTGGGTGAGCTTCGAGTAAGGTATCTGCGCTGAGCGGGAATTGGAGTTCATCTGGGACCTCATTGGGCTGGATGAAACTGAAAATCGAGGTGGCAGGGAACCAGCCTGGTGCGCATGATTTTATCACTGGTTGCTGGCGAACCGCCTTCCGTTTTTCACGAGCGCCTTCCCGCCACAAGCGCCAATTCGCGCCATTTCCAGTGACAGTCCACATCGACAAAACCAATTTCTCTCAACCACCTAAGCTGGGTTTCCACGTCTAACAATTTGTTCGAAGGATCTTCCGTCTCCACGGTGAAGCCGATGCGGTTGAGAAATTCCTGGTGCAGGCGCGGCGTCGGCGAGGCTATGTGCTCCAGATTGCAGAAGACGCCGCCGGGGTTCAGTAGGCTGCGGATCTCGGAATATACAGCGCGCTTGCGTTCGTGCACGAGATGATGGATGGCGAAGCTGGATATGACAGCATCGAACTTACCTAGCGCGGGAAGCGGCAGGTCAAGATTGTGCGTGATGATGGTGACCGAGGAATCGCCAGCGAAGCGCTTGCCAGCGGCTTCGAGCATGGCAGGAGAGAAGTCCAAGGCTACAGCTTCTTTTACGCGGCGTGCTTGCTTCACCAGCGCGAGCAGGCGTCCATCGCCAGTACCAAGATCAAGAATGCGTCCGATCTCCGGCGGAATAAATTCGAGGAGAGCGGCTTCGCCCTCTTCGCGGTGAGAGATGGAATCGGCACGCTCCAGATAGTCGCGCGCGTGGTCGGAGGAAGTCCAAAGATTGACGGGAGTATTCGCAGTCATGTTTTGTACTCTGGGGAAAGTATAGAGAAACAAGGTAGACTCGAACCAAATGGATATCGTTAAGCTGCTTGGCGCGAGGCTTCTGAGGCCACTTTTGGCGGTCATGCTGCTGTTCTTGAGTATTGACGGTCGGGTACACGCGCAAGAACAGGATCAAAAGCAGGCGGACAAGGATGCCCACCCCACACAATCCCAGGCTGCACAGACTCCGACTACACAAGCACCGTCCGCGGCATCTCCGAACGAAAAAGATGAGGTCAAGATCACCCCGCGCGAAGCCGAGGAACTGTTTCACTCCATCGACGAAATACTTGCTTTCGACAGCAAACAGACGGGGCTGCCTATCAAAAGGGAAGTGAAGCGCAAGTTTACCAGCCGCGAAGAAGTGGTCTCGTACTTGACGAAGCACGTGAACGATGAGGATACACAGCGACTTCGGCGGTCGGAACTGGTCTTGAAAAAATTCGGGCTGCTGCCTCGCGATTTCGATCTAGGAAAATTGCTGGTCGAGCTGCTGCGCGAAGAGGTGGCGGGTTACTACGATCCCAAGACGAGAACGGTCAATCTGCTCGACTGGGTTCCCATGGAAGAGCAAGAGCCGGTGATGGCGCATGAGTTGACGCACGCTCTCCAGGATCAGTCGGTCGGTCTGCAAAAATGGATGAAGAAAGGCGATAAAGATTTGGGCGAGAGCAAGAAGGATCCAACGCCGACGGAGATTGAATATGACGAAATGGATAATGCGCGCGAGGCAGTCGTCGAAGGCCAGGCCCAGGCGATGATGTTTCAGTACGCGCTGGCTGCGACCGGACGCTCCATCGCCGATTCGCCGGATCTGGTGGAAGCTATGGAGTCGGAAACGTTGACCGGAACGCCGGCTACCAAAGTGTTCAACGAAGCACCCATTTTCATGAAAGAATCGCTGACCTTTCCCTATAGCTATGGCATGGAGTTCGTGGTCAAGTTGATGCAGAAAGGTGGCAAGGAGAAGGCGTTTGCCGATGTACTGCATAATCCTCCGCATACCACACGCCAAATAATGGAGCCGGAGACCTACCTCGCAGGCGAGAAGATCGAGCCGATGCATGTGCCTGATTTTTCGCGTGACTTCAAGAATTATCAAAAGTTCGACATCGGAGCGATGGGCGAGTTCGATGTCGCTGTACTGATCGAACAGTACGCGGGCAAGCCTCTCTCAAAGCGGTTGTATCCGGAATGGCGGGGCGGTTTTTATTATGCTGGGCGTCCCAAGGCGAATGCGACTGCGCCCCTGGCATTGCTTTATATTTCGCGCTGGTCGAGTGCGGAGAAGGCGTCGGAGTTTGCCGAAATTTACGCGCGCTCGCTGGCTCAGCGCTACAAGAAAGTTGAAGCGGTTGGCGATCCCTCCGCCGAAGGAGTTTCAGCAGAAAAAGCGGGATCGGAAAATGCCGCGCCCGACAAGTCTGGAACGCAAAGTCCGGGATTCAAAGTCGATGTGCTCAAAGGGCGACACGCCTGGACCACCGAAGACGGCACAGTAGTGGTAGAGGAGCAGGGCGATACGGTGTTCGTCAGCGAAAGTCTGGACGCGACAACTACCGAAAATATAGAGAGAGAAGTGTTCGGAAAATAATCCCATCGATTAGGCGATGGTTATTTCTTGCGTGCCTTCGTTTCACGCTGATCGTCTTCGCTCTCCCCTAGAAAGTGCTGCACCTTCGCGTCGACACCGAATTGCTTCCCCGCGCGCTCGACCGTCAGTTTGCGCTCCTGGCCGGGCGTTCCCCCAAGCATCGACCAGACCTGACCCATCGTTGATCCCGTTACTGGAATATCGTTGACGGCGATAAGATGATCGCCGGGCTGAACGCCATCCGTGCCTTTTGGCGCAGACGGCTTGCCGTCGAAATCGGCGACACCGAGAATCGTGAAACCACCGTCGTTCTCGGGTCGCAGGATGAGTCCGACAACATCAAAGTCCGGGAAGTTGAAGGTGCGGCCGATCTCGAAATGGACCAGCGAGTGAAGATAGTCAATACCGACGCGGTAGTTTTGCAGGGCTTGCGAACCAAGCAATCCCACGGTGGAAACCCCCGCGCGCTTGGCAAAGAATTCCAGTCTACCTTTTGGAAATTCAACGACCGCTAGGTTGGTCAGAAACAAAGGACCATACTGCAAGCGATCCAGGCGCATCAATTTCCACGACGGCTCATCGTCCAGACCCCACATGTTGGCCGGCCCGATCGCGCCAGTCATCTGCGGCCAGTTATGGTGAGCCGCTGACAATTTGTCAAAGTGTTCCGGGGATAGGAAACTGATCGACGAGCCTAAGTCGAGCCCGAGATTATATTTCTTATTTTCGATCTGACTGGGGATCTGTATAAGGCCATTTTCGGCATTGACAATCACTTTGCTGGACGGGCCACGGAACTGAATCGCTCCTGGTTGAGCAATCGTCAACTGACGACCTGGGAAGTCGATAAGCACGTCGTAATGTCGCAGAACGGTAGAAGGGATGTTCATTTCCACGTGCAAGCCCGGGGCAATGGGAGTTTGACCTGAGGGAACATTCGCTTCTTTAATCCCAGTTCCCGCAATCCCCCCACCAACAGGGATGGTCATACTGCCAATCAGAATCTCCCGGGGCGGAGCGGCGGAACACATCTGACCATTGCAAACCACCGTATCGCCTATAAGCGTAGCCAGTCGGTGCGACAGCTCAAAATCAGGATTCCCGTTGTCGACCCAGGCATGAACCCGCTCCATTTTGCCATCGGGAAGCGGAATATCGACATCGATGACAATGCGGTTATGATCGACAATCAGCGGGACAGTAACGGATTTTAGTCCGGACATTACCTTGTCTTGTGCAATTGCAAAGACGCAGAGAACAATTACAGTGCAGAAAACTGCCGAAGACCTCATGTGCAGATTGTAGTCTCGTGGAAGGCCGCGTCCGCGATCTAGACAGGACGATCACAGAGACAAAGAAATCTAGTCCTGTATAATCGCGGGTTCCGTGTCAAGCTTTTCAATTGCTCCGGAGGATCAGTGTCACACGCGGAAATTGGGATTATCGGCGGCAGTGGTCTTTATGCCATGCCCGGGCTTACGAAGATAAAGGAAGTTCGGGTGAAGACGCCGTTCGGCGTGCCGTCGGACGCTTACGTATGCGGCATACTGGCGGGGCGCAAAGTAGCGTTCTTGGCGCGGCACGGGCGCGGGCATCGCGTTCTGCCCAGTGAGCTGAACTATCGCGCGAATATCCATGGCTTCAAACAATTAGGCGTCGAGCGCATTGTTTCCGTCTCAGCAGTTGGTTCGTTGAAGGAAGAGCACAAACCGCTGGAGTTTGTCATCCCCGACCAATTCTTCGATCGCACTCGCCATCGCGTGGATACGTTCTTTGGCGGCGGCGTAGTGGCACACATCGCGTTTGCCGATCCAGTATGTGGAGAGCTTGCCCGCGTGGTCGAAGGCGCATGCAAGAAAGCCGCCGTCGTCGGAAAGCGCGGCGGAACTTATCTCTGCATGGAGGGTCCGCAATTTTCGACCAAAGCCGAGTCGAATGTATATCGCGGGCTAGGGATGGATGTGATCGGTATGACCAACCTGCAAGAGGCCAAGCTGGCGCGCGAGGCTGAACTCTGCTACGTGACCGTGGCGATGGTAACGGATTACGATTGCTGGCATCCGCATCACGATTCGGTTACCGTCGATCAAATTGTGGCCGTGCTGCACCAAAATGCTGAGAATGCAGCAAAGGTCGTGCGTGAGACGATAGCGGCCATGCCACGCGAGCGCTCATGCAAATGCGAATCAGCTCTGGCGCACGCGATTTTGACCGATCCGAAGATAATCCCGGCCTCGACGCGAAAGAAGTTAAAGCTGATTATCGGAAAATATGTGAAGGTCAAGAGCAAGTGATTCGCGGTTTGTTTCAGGTGCATACGCCATGAAAGAGGAGTCGCGGTCACGATGAGTATTCTTGTGGTTGGGTCGGTTGCTTTTGACGATGTCACTTCGCCCTCAGGGAGCGTCAAGAACATTCTGGGCGGAGCTGCGACTTACTTTGCGCTGGCAGCGAGCTATTTCACACAGGTGCGCGTAGTCGCCGTCGTGGGCGCGGACTTCGGACCGGAGCAGGAAGGTGTCTTCCAAAAGCACGGCATCGATACCCGGGGCATTGAGCGCGCTGACGGCAAAACATTTCGCTGGGGAGGCTCGTACACCGACAACCTCAACGAGGCGAAGACCGACTACACCGATCTAAACGTCTTTGAAAGTTTTCACCCGCAGATTCCGAAAGAGTACGAAGACACCGACTTCCTGTTTCTGGCGAACATCCAACCTACGCTGCAAACCAACGTGCGCCGCAAGATGAATAGCGTGCGTCTTACCGGCTGCGACACCATGAATTACTGGATCAAGGGCTCGAGAGCCGAACTGACCGAGACGCTGAAGCTGGTGGATGTGCTGCTCATCAACGATACCGAAACGAAAATGCTGGCCAACGAATCCAACTTGCCCCGAGCGGCGCATAAGGTGCTAGCCATGGGCCCCCAGGCGCTTGTGATTAAACACGGAGAGTATGGTGCGACGATTTTCTTTCGCGAGGGAGCATTTGGGATTGGTCATCATCCCTTTCGCGCTCCGGCTCTGCCCATCGAAGAAGTGAAAGACCCCACTGGTGCGGGAGATTCTTTTGCCGGGGGCTTCATGGGGTATCTGGCATCGCAGAAGGAATTAAGCCGAGAAGTGCTGAAGCGTGCGCTTTTCTACGGCGGTGTCATGGGATCGTTTGCCGTCGAGCGGTTCGGTACCGAGCGCCTGCAATCGCTGACCCGCGAGAAGATAGAGGAGCGATTTCAGGTGTTTCGCGAACTGACGCATTTGGAGTAATCCCGTTTGCATATCCATCCCGATGCACAAGTTGCCCTGCCGAGAGTGACTTTTCATAGATGAAGATGAACGCGCCGGCCAGTTCCCGCTGGGATTCCGAGGTCAGATTGCTGGCCTGGCTGGCGACATGCGTGTCGGTATTTTCCTTCCTGTTTTATCTTCGGCATGGCGATGTGCTGCTCTACGGCGATGCCATAGCCCACATTAACATTGCGCGCCGCGTCTTCGATTCTAGGACTCCGGGACTCTTGCAGTTGGGTACGGTATGGCTGCCTTTGCCGCATCTGCTGATGATTCCGTTCTTGATATCCGATTCGCTGTGGCAACGCGGCGTTGGCGGCTCGCTCCCCTCGATGATCGCCTATGTGTTCGGCGTGCTGGGTATATTCCGCCTCGTGCGTGGACTGCTATCGAGCGACAACGAATTTGACGTTGCGGCGCGAGTTGGGGCCTGGACTGCGGCGGTTGTCTATGCCGCGAATCCGAACTTGATCTAAATGCAGACCACCGCCATGGGCGAGTCGCTCTATTTGGCGTTCTTCGTGTGGGCGGTTGTCTACGTTAGCGAGTCTGCTCGTGGAGATGCCAAGGCTCTCGGCAGATGCGCCCTGTGTTTGGCGGCGGCGTGCTGGACTCGGTATGACGGATGGTTTCTGACCGCGGCGATGATCGCGGGGGTTGCTGTAATTTCGTATCTTGCCAGAGCCCGCGAGAGTGCGGCGGCTCCCAAAAACCGCAAGAACCTCGGCCTTGATTCTCATCGGTTTGCGAATCCGCAACTCATCAAATTTGTATTAATTGCGACCGCTGCGCCGGCGTTGTGGCTCGCTTACAACGGAATCGTGTATCGCAATCCGCTGGAGTTTGAGAACGGCCCGTATTCGGCCAAGGCAATTGAAAAGCGTACGCAGAGCGCGGGGTCGGTCGGACATCCAGGCAGCGGAAACCCAGCCGTAGCGGGACTCTATTTTCTGAAATCGGCGCAGACCAACATCGCTGGGAACGTATGGTTGCAGCGGCTGTGGATTGCGTTAGGACTGCTGGCCTTCGCCCTCATTGCGTTATGGCATCGCTCCCCTCGCCACGAACACAAACCGAGCGCGGCTGGGATTTCATTCTGGTTGCCCCTGGCATTTTTACTGATACCTCTGCCTTTTTATGCACTCTCAATAGCCTATGGAGGCGTGCCGATTTTCATCCCGGCTTGGTGGCCGTTCTCGCACTACAACGTGCGCTACGGCTTGCAGCTCTTGCCTGCGTTCGCGGCCGCCGCAGCGATAGTGGTTTACCGTGGCCTGACATACGACCGCTGGAGCCGCAACCTTCGCATGGCTGGTATTCTCTGCGCAGTGGCATTGCTGCTAGCGAGCTATTTCTCAATCTGGCGAACGGATCCTATTTGTCTTAGCGAGGCCGCGATCAACATGCGCAGCCGCAATCAACTCGAAAGGCAACTCGCCGACTGGCTGAAGTTTTTGCCCGTGGACTCCGCGCTGCTGATGTACCTCGGCGATCACGTCGGAGCCTTGGAGCAAGCAGGGATTCCGTTGAAGCGAGTGATTAACGAAGGTAATCACCGGGTGTGGAAGCAGCCGACTGATCCCGAAGGCTTGTGGGAGCGGGCGCTGGCGAACCCGGCCCGGTATGCCGACTACGTCATCGCATTTGAAGGGGATTCTGTTTGGCAGGCGGTGCAGACGCAGCAACTGAGGGAAGTCGCCGAAATTCACGCCACGGGTCAGGCGCGAGCCATTGTCTACCGCACCCGGTAATCAGCAGGGTTAATGAGAACACGGCACAAACGCGCGGAACCGTTGCGTTCGGATGGTAAACTTTCGCATCCCCGCTACATTTCAGACGGGTGGCAAGCCAAATGAACTGGCGACAAATTCTCGAGCTGATGCATCAAGAGATGGCCAGCGGAATTGTGGGCAGTTCGCTGGCGCGCCTGCTGCTCGCTGCAATTCTGGGGGGCCTGATCGGTCTGGAGCGCGAACTCAAGCACCGCGCGGCCGGGCTGCGCACCAACATGTTCATCTGCTTCGGTGCGGCCATGTTCACGATTCTATCGGCCGACCTGGCTGGCGCGCCTTCAGATGCGGCTCGCATCGCGGCGCAAATTATCCCCGGAATCGGATTCATTGGCGCGGGCTCCATCTTGCACACGCGCGGGCTAACCACCGGCTTGACCTCGGCGGCGACATTGTTCGTGGTCGCCTCCGTGGGCATGGCTGCCGGCGGAGGCCTATATGTTACGGCCATATTCGCCACAGGCATGGTTCTGATCGCGCTCTTTGCGCTCGGCCGCTTCGAGGAAACCTTCAATGTCAAGTTGCTGCTGACTAGCTATGAGGTCACCGGCAACAGCGTCGAGGAAATTAGTCACGAAGTAAATCGCATTCTTGAGACCGAGCATCGGCTCATGCAGAATGCGGTTAGCGGCGACACAGGCGAGCATATCCGCTTGCAATTTGACGTGGAGGGCCGCAGCGGCGAACAAAAACAATTGTTGCAGCAATTGAAGGCGTCGGACGTACTGGGCAGCGCGATTTCGCTGGGCCGGGTGGAGCGCGAGTGAGCCAGCCTTTGCGTACGATTCCGTTCGTGAAGGCGAGCGCCTGCGGGAACGATTTTATTCTGATTGACGGGGCTGTAGCGCCCCCGGAGATCGCCGAGTTTACGCGACGCATCTGTGATCGACACGAAGGCATCGGTGCCGATGGCGTCGAATGGATGTTTGCCCACTTCTCCGTTGATGCCGAGATCCGGCTAGTCAATGCGGACGGTTCGGCGGCGGAAATTTCGGGAAATGGCACACGCTGCGTAGCGGCGTATATCTGCGCGGAACGGGGTAAAGAGCGGATCTCAATTTTGACCGGAGCCGGTACGAAGATTTGCGCTCTCACGGGACGCGGGGATTCCGAGTACGAATTTGAAATTGAGATGGGCGAAGCCGCTGTGGATCCGGAACTAGCTATAAATATTGGAGCAGAAACGTTCCATGGAGTTCCAGTTTCCATGGGCAATCCCCACTATGTTGTGTTGGTAAAAGAATTCAGCGCGAACTGGCAGAACCAAGCCGCCGAGATTCAGCGCAGCCCACAGTTTCCACAAGGAGTGAACGTCGAATTTGTGGCCGTGGATGGAAAGCACGATCTTAGAGCGCTTTTTTATGAGCGCGGCGCAGGCGAAACCCGCTCGTCTGGCACAGGATCCTGCGCCTCGGCGGTCGCAGCGATGGCGTCGGGCTATGTCGAATCGCCGGTAAAAGTGAAAGCGTCCGGAGGCACGCAGTCTGTCCGTAAAGAAGGGAATCGTATTTTTCTTCGCGGGCCCGCGCGTCTAATCGGGCGGGGAGAATATTTTCTGGACCGTTGATGTTGCCATTTACACGAATGCTTTCTTTGGTGTCCGTTAGAAACCGGCCGTTTTAGACAAATCTGAACTTGATTTCATGCCTTCTTCAACTTCTCCGCGCGTCAAGCCTCCGGCACTGCATCAAGGCGATCTCGTCGGCATTGTCGCTCCCGCCAGCAACGTGAAGAAGTCCGATCTTGATGCTGGATGCGAGGCCCTGCGGCGTGCCGGCTATCGCCCGTTCTATTTCGATTCGATCCTCGATCAAGATCTTTATTTCGCGGGATCGGTGACGCGACGTGCTCGCGAGCTTGAGGAAATGTTTGTGCGCGACGACGTGCGGGCAATCGTCTGTGCACGGGGTGGCTACGGTTCGAACTATCTGCTGAACGCCATCGATATCGACAAGATTCGAACGCATCCGAAGATTTTGGTGGGCTACAGCGATCTCACGACACTGCTGACTTATTTCCTGGACTTTGCTGGCCTCGTGACTTTCCACGGGCCGATGGCCGCCAAAGACTGGGCGCATGACGCCGGTGTCGACTTGGCCTCATGGCAGGCGGCCTTGTCGGGCGCGCCTGCCTGGGACGTGGAGTTGAACTCGGAAGTGACCGGTCTGGAAGACGGAGAAGCCGAAGGTCAGATGTACGGCGGATGTCTTTCGATTCTGGTAGCGTCGCTAGGTACGCGATACGAAGTCAGTACCTCAGACACAATTCTTTTCCTTGAAGACGTCGCAGCCAAGCCGTTTCAGATCGACCGCATGCTGATGCAATTGAAGCTGGCGGGAAAATTCGATGGCGTGCGCGGCATTATCTTCGGCGAGATGCTCGACTGCGCGCAATCAGCCAATCAGGGCTATACGCTTCAGGAGGTTATCACCAGAATTGTCGGCGACTTGGGATTGCCGGTAGCGTATGGCGTAAGCTCGGGACACGTCACGTCCGGCAACATCACGCTGCCGTTCGGCGTACAGGCCAGATTGACCGTTCGCGGCGGACACGTAAGATTAAAAATCCTGCAAGCAGCGACGCAGTAAAGAAAAGCTGGCCATCCTCGTGCGGACTTATGGACGAAAACAAACACATACACCTGATCGGCATTTGCGGAACTGCCATGGCCTCGTTAGCCGGCATGCTCAAGCACCGAGGCTTTCGCGTGACCGGATCGGACGCGGCGGCGTATCCGCCGATGTCGGACTTTCTGCGCGAGCTAGGCATTCCGGTGGCTCAGCCCTTCACAGCCCAAAATCTGGAACCGCATCCCGATCTGGTCGTGGTGGGCAACGCCATGTCGCGCGGCAACGTCGAGTTGGAGCACGTTCTCGATCAACGCATTCCATTCTGTTCGCTGCCGCAATTGCTGCACGACGAATTTCTGCGTGGAAAAGAAGTGTTGGTTGTTGCCGGAACTCATGGCAAGACGACTACTACTTCAATGCTGGCCTGGATTTTTCATTCTGCCGGACTCCAGCCGTCATTCCTGATCGGCGGCATCGCCGAGAATTTCGGCTCCAGCTTTCATCTCGGCCGGGGCAGGCATTTCATTATCGAGGGCGACGAGTACGACACCGCTTTTTTCGATAAGGGTCCTAAATTTCTCCACTATTTCCCGGACGCCATCATTCTCACCTCTGTCGAGTTCGATCACGCCGACATCTACAAAGATCTGGACGCGGTGGAGACCGCATTCAAACGTCTGGTGAACCTCATCCCGCAGCGCGGCCGTATCGTCGCCTTCGACGGATTTGCGGGCGATAGCGTCGCAAGCCCAAGTCTGGAGCGTTGTTTGAGCAAAGCATTCTGTCCAGTCGAACGTTATGGTGTTGGATCACCGGCGAATTGGAAGGTCACGAACCTTCGTTTCGAACCGGGCCGCACGACGTGGACAGTGCTGCTCGAAGGCCAGAACTGGGCAAATTTTGAGTTCCCGCTGGCCGGTGAGTACAACGTGTGGAACGCTACTGCGGCAGTCGCGCTGGCCGCATGGTGCGGTGTCGGCAAGGATGAAATCGGTGCGGCGCTGAAAACCTTCAAGAGCGTGAAGAGGCGTCTGGAAGTGAAGGCGCAGGTGAATGGCATCACCATCATCGACGATTTCGCGCATCATCCCACCGCTATTGCGGGCACACT
>WNFI01201504.1_pt1 | contig 63032 bp, 48 predicted proteins | sample 5400471 | NCBI WGS metagenome assembly WNFI01 (sample SAMN13153348, study PRJNA577476) | soil metagenome | isolation source: 100 cm saprolite on Douglas fir-dominated hillslope | place: USA:California | collected 2013-09-17 | reverse complement strand
ATACTGAAAGCGCACGTGCCGCCGCCACATCAGCTTTTCGGCGCTCAGATCGACGCGAGTAAAGCCCGGGACCGTTGGCAGGTAGCCATTCTGAATCGATGGGAAAGCGGACCAGTAGGTGCGCGACACGGCCTGGAGTACCGTTCCGACTCTCCAGCCACCGCCGGGGGCGAACCAAGCGATTCCGTTCAGCTGATGGCGAGCGACGGAGCGCGCCGCGGTCTGAGCGACAGTGTCACCACCAATTGAGCCGGAATACGAATAGAGGGCGCGGCCGTACCAGCGATTTGCCCGGCGCGACTCGAGACCGATCCGCGCCGCCGCGATCTGAAGTGTGCCAGGTATCGGGGTCGGGGGAGCAGTTCCCCTGAGCTCGAAGTAACCGGTGTCGCTCGGCAGCGCGATCGGCCAGCCGGAAACGGAAGACACCCGTGTTCCGACCAGTAGTGCGCTGCCGTAGGGCAGGGCGTAGGTCCAGGACGCGTCTGCAATACGCGCGCGACGGACTGCGGTGGGGAGCGGCGCGCCGAGTATCGCTGGATCGATCCACGCCCCGTTCTGACTGGCGGCTTCGCTGGTGGACGCGAGGTCGAGCGCAAACACCCCGCCCTCGCCGGCGGCGAAGCGACTGGCGATCAATCCTCCCACCTGCGTCGAGCCAGCGCCATGAGTCGCGGTCAGCGCTGCGGCATTTGTCCATCGGCCAACCGTCGGCGCGTCGAGTCGGGCGGAGGCGCGGACGTCGGTGCGCGTCGGGAACAGGTTGGCCGGCTCATCGATGCCCCACCGGTCAACCGCGGCGCCTAGAGTGGCGCGCGCATCGCCAAGCGCTCGCGACAGATCGGCCGCCGCGTTGAGATTCTTACGCCGATGCGTAACGGTCGATGGCGACGGAGAAGGCAGCGGCGTGACGTCGTCGGCCGTATAGCCGGCCGAATACACCAGCTGGGTAGTCGCGGGAAGGATTGCATTGCCGCCAGCCGTGACCGAGGTGGCGAACATCCGCAACGACTGCTCGTGCCCATACGCGGGAACGAAGAACAGGCCCGAGTAGTGCGTCCTCGTAGCATCGAACGAGTGATGCCCACCAAACGCGTCGACGACGACGTGGATCGTCGGCGCCGGGAGATTGATCTGCGCGGTCCCCGCTGATAGTCCACCGCGTACCCGGGACTGAATGAGAGAGTCGGTGGTGTTCAAGGTCGCAAAGCGAAACCCGAGCTCCACTCCACCGTGCGTACCACCGAATCCGAAAAGCAGATGCTCGAACGGACCTTGGTGCTCGCGATTCATCGGGCGCAGCGGCGTGTATTGGTACAGACCCGGCTTGTTGGCGACGTCGCCGACCTGGAACTCACCCTGTGCGGTAGCGCCACGCGCGGGATGGTGCGAGAAGAACTCGATGGTGCCCCGGGTTTCGATACGTGAGCCGACGATTCGCGGCTCCGTGGTCAAGACGACGCTGTCGAGCTGGGCGAGCACCACCGGCACGAACTCCAACTCCTGCTGACCCAGCATGCCCACCGGCACACGCGCGCCGTCGACGATGACCGTGGGGAGCGGAACGCCAGGTCCGCTCGCGCCGGGCGCCGGCAGCCCATCCGCCGTGGGCGTGATGGTGAAGCCGTCGGTGCTGGTGATGCGCCATCCGGGGGCGGCGTCCAGAATTTCGCTGATCCGCTGCCAACCGGCCGCCTGAATCTCCGCTCGCGTGAAGACCGTACGCCCGGCCGTTTGAGCGACGGCTGTGCGCGCGACGAGCGAGACACCAGCCGCAAGAACAATGGACCTACTGGTGCGAGCGTTCATTGCAGGATTTTCTTGAGCCAGAGTGGCGTACCCACCGCATACGAACCGAGCACACTGAGGTACGCGATTTTGGAATGCGTCGCGAAGGGGATGTAGATCAATGCCCCGCTGACGCTCGCCGCGAGCGGCCCCACGAGATGCAGATCGATCGCCCCGGTTGGCCCAGTTAGGAATTCCTCGGTGGCCAGCATGCCGGGCGTACCCTGCGGGGCCTCAAAGCGCATATGAAAGTCCCCGACGCGGAGGCCACCGCGCACCGCAAGCCAGCTGGTCAGCGACGCGCGAGCCTGCCAATCGAGCGCATAAGTGTTCGTCGCCGTCGGCACTTGCTGGGGCGTTGCGCCCTGAAAGGTCATCCCCTCGTACGCGACGCCGAGGAGACCGAATTCGAATGGTGCTACGATCTCGATGGCGTAGCCGGAGTTTCCCGGATAGTACGTGTGGAGCGGTTCGAGGCTATGCGCGCGAGTCGCCCCTATGCGAAAGGTGAGCGTCGAGTATGGCTCGTCACTCGCGCTCGCGTTGCTGATGGCGTTCTTGCACCCTGAGTCCGCCGGAGCGGCGACATATAGAATTGCGCCGAAGCCTTGGCGCGACGGCGAGGGGCACGACCCCGCAAACAGCTCCGACACCGAGCCGTCGAGAAAGAGCGCATCGCGACAGCCCAGCGAATCGCGGAGCGTGGACGCGAGGCTGGCCTGCGTCTGGTCGCGACCAAGGACGAACAGCGTCGTCTCGTCATCGCGAACGCAGACGGCGTTCCGCGAGATCCGACGGCGCCACGTGGCCGGAAGCTCGCGCGCGAATTGTCCGCGCTCGAGAAGCATCGGGCCGGACTGCGTGGCCACCTGGATCTGGTCGAGCCGCGGACCGTGCTCCTTGAACTCCGCCGTTGTCGCGATGCGGGGCCGGCCTTCCGTGACGTAAAACACACCGTTGGGCGGGCAAAAAAAGTTCGCGACGTCGCAGACGTCCAGAGGCGGCGTCACTTCCGGTCCCCTCGATGTGTTGAGCTCACGAACGACTCGACCGCCACCAACGAGGAGGCCAAGCGTTCGCCCATCGAGGTCGAAGATGCCGGCATTCATCGCCACGGCGACCCGCTGCCCGTGAGCGCGCAGACTCGAATCCAATCGCGCGATGGTCCATACGCGGGTACCAGGGTCCGGCGCCGGCGCGATGCCGATCGAGCGAGTCGCGGTGGCGGGGATCTCGCAAACGCTGAAGCCGCCGCGGCCGATCTCGCGATCGACGCAATTCGGGGCCAGGCTCGACGGTAAGCTCTGCGATGCAAAGCAAGGCACGGCGAAGGCCGGCATGATGGCGCAGACGAGGAGTCGTCGCGCGACGCGGCGGTAGAGACCGTGCAGCGGTGATAGCGTGCTCATGGTATCGGCAATGGCAAAAAGCGGGCGCGAGCAAGCAGTGAGCGCCGGCACGCATTGTGACTAGTAAGCAAGCGGAGGTGCTGCAATGGTCCTCAAATCCCCAATTCGGCTCGGTATCGTGTGGTTCGCCGGTGCGGCCACCACGCTTGTTGGCAACGAGATGTCGATGGCGCCGGCTCGTGCGCCGGGCGCGTCCCGATATGCGGTGACCCATGCCGGCGTGCTCCGCGTTGGTGAGCGTCTGACCTACGACGCGCACATCAACCGCTTCAGCGTCGGCTCGGCGACCCTCAACGTAGCTGGGGTTGAGACGCTTCGCGGACATACCGTCTACCACACAGTGTTCGATGCTCGCGCGCGGCTGCTCTGGTACCACGCTCGGAATCACACCGAGAGCTGGTTCGACACAACCACGCTCAACTCGCTGAAGCTGTCGAAGGTGGTGGCGGCGGGCGCAGAAGACGACACGGCCGCGTATGAGTTCTACGGCGACGGCGGGGTCTACACCTACATCCGGAACGGAGAATCCAAACCCAGCGTAGCCGATCCCGTGGACGAGGGCTCGCTCCTCTACTACGTGCGCACGCTGTCGCTGGCGCCGGAAGACCTCTACACCATCAACCGCTTCTATCGTCGCGACAAAAACCCGATCGTGATCAAGGTGCTGCGGCGCGAACGGGTGACAGTGCCCGCGGGCTCATTCGACGCCATCGTCGTGAGCATTGCGGTCAAGTCTGACGGCCTGCTCTCGGAGAAAAGCGATGCGCAGCTGTGGTTGTCCGACGACTCGTCACGCCTCTTGCTGCGCCTTCGGTCGCACGTTCGTCTCGGAACACTGCAGCTGGATCTCAACCAGTCCGCCGAGCCGTCTGCGGGAGAGCGCTGAAGCGAGCGGGACTGCATTTTTCAGTTCGTTGCTGCTCAGTCGCTCTGTTCGGTAGGAAGTCAAAGCATTATCTTGGTGGTCGGAGCGTCACGCTCCTGTTCGGTACCACCTCAGCTGGCGACCCCTCCTGCCTGCCCGAGTGTCTCTCCTCCCGAAAGTACGGCCTCTCAGCCACATCGTCAGCGGGCTCATGCTCGCGGCCTCGTCGCGCCTTGCATCGCAAGACACGACGAGAGCATCGGGGACATCGCGTCCGTCGGACACGACGGCCGTGGTGATCCAACAAGGCGCGCCCGTTGCGGCATCGAGCGCGAGGCCGATCAGGGTTTCTCCGGTGTTCTCTCACAGCGATCTCGTGCTTGCCGCGCGCTTTGCCGTCGCCGCGGCCATCGCATTTCCTGTGGACGAAGCCATTCGGCGGGCTGTCGCTGGTCGTGCCGTGCGATCGGCTATGGCCGACAACCTGACGAACGGAGTTGAGAAGTTGGCATTCCCCGGCGCGTATGTCGCTGCATACACGCTTTACGGTGTCGGGCTCGCGACCGCACGCGAGTCCTTCGCCGATGCCGGCTTCCACACGCTCGCGTCTGTGATCGTGTCATCGCATCTCGCCGACGTCGTCAAGGCTGGTGTCGGAAGACTGCGTCCGTCCGGGTCGGCCGACGCCGAGCAGTTCAAGTGGGGATCACCACTCTCTACAGCCGGAGCGTATTCCTTCCCATCGGGGCATGCGACCGTGGCCTTCGCTGCGGCGGCAGCGATGTCCGATGAGCTGACCCGATCGGCCCCGTCGGTCGCCCATTACGCGAATCCGGCTCTGTACGCGTTAGCGACGGGTGTTGCACTGGGGCGGGTGTACGGCCAGGCTCATTGGGCCAGCGACGTCGTCGCCGGCGCGGCGCTCGGCACCTTCACCGCGCGCGCTCTCGTTCGCAACGCCCATGCCCACCCCGACAACCTGCTGGATCGCGTGCTGGTCCATGCAGTCATCGCGGCCGACCAACAGGGCCGAACGCTGCTGCGCTTCGACACAAGGCAATAGCCGGGCGACTGCGCCGGTTGTCCGCGGATCACGTCGCAGGTCGGCGCCGCGGCCACTAAAATGAAATCCGGCATCGTTCTTCTCGCCGACCTCACGGGCCCGGTCGCCGATCGCATTCACGAGATTCAGCGGGAGTTCGATCCGCGCATGGCCGCCGAGCTCCCGCCGCATGTCACGCTCACGGGGTCGTCGGGAATCGGCCCGATTCCCGTCACCACTCCGCTCGAGGACATTCGCGTCGCCCTGGAGCCTGTGGCGCGAGAGACGGCTCCGATCTCTGTTCGCTTTCAACCGCCGCACAAATTCATGCAATCGCTGGTCGTCGTGCTTCCGATCGATCCCTACGGCCCAATCCGCGTGCTGCACGACCGGATCAAGGCGAGCGGGCTGGCGTTCGAATCGCCCCGCTTTGCCTTCACCCCTCACTGCACGTTGAGCTTTTATCCCGAGTTGCCGCGCGAGAAGTTGAGGAAGCTCCTTGCGATGCGGATCGACGAACCGGTCACGATCGATCGAATCGCCGCGTACAAAGCCGTTACGATCACCCGCGCCGAAAACGTCCTCGAGCTTCCGTTGACCGGCGCGCCAACTACAGGACTTTCTTGATCGCCTTCTCGAGATCCTGTGTCCCGCCGACGCCGGTGTAGACGACCTTCCCGCTTTTGTCGATGATCACGACGTAAGACGTGGCCGGCACATCGTACGCCTCGGTCGCTTTTCCCCTGGCGTCGTAAACCTGTGTCCACGGGAGTTTGTGCCGCTCCACGTATTTCTTCACGAGTGCTGGGTCCTGGTTGACCGACACCGCGACGCCGATGAACGCGACCTTCGATCCATACACCGCGTGCATCGCCTTCATCGTCGGCTCGAGCTCGCGACAGTTAGGGCACCACGTCGCCCAGAACTCCATCAGCACCGGCTTCTTGCCGATGAACTGCGCGAGATCGGCGGGCTTTCCGTCAAGCGTCTGTAGCGAGGCCGCGGGAGCCTTCTTGCCGATCTCGATGCCGCTGTCCTGCGCGCCGGCGACACCAACCGTGACCATCGTAACGGCGACTCCAATGGCAAACCGGCGAGTCAGCGTGCTGATCATAGAATTAATTGACCCATCTTGACGAGGTAATATTCCGCGACGCCGATCATCACGAAAGCGAAGAGGCGCTTGATCCACACCATCCACAGCCCCGCACGCGGCATGCGAGCGAGAAATCCGGATGATGTTCCGACCGCGACGAGCAGCGTGCACATCCCCAGCGAGAACACGAACAGGTAGAGAAAGCCGAGCACGGCGCTCTTGGTCGTCGAGACCCAGGTGAGCACCGCCGCCATGACCGGCGCCGAACAAGGAGCGGCGACCAGACCCGACATGCCGCCCATCAGGAGCGCGCCGGAGTACGTTCCGCCCTTTCCAGCGGATGATGCCCGGGCGAGTACCCAGGCCGGCATCTGAACCGGAATCACGTCGAGCATGGCCAGCGCGGCGAACAGGAGCACATTCGCCATCGCGAAGTAGAGCCACGGATTACTACTGATGGTGCCGAACAACGTTCCCGACATTCCCGCGAAGAGCCCGAGCGATGCGTAGACGAGCGACAGACCAAGGACGTAGGCGAGGCTGAGGGTGAGGGGACGAAACCGCCCGGACGCGGTCGTCGTGCCTGCCTGCGATCCGCCCACGATTGCCGCGGTGATCGGAATCATTGGGTACACGCACGGCGTAAGACTCGTGAGGACGCCTCCGACGAAGAGGAGCGGCAAGGCGAAGCCGGGATTGCCGCTAAGTCGTGCGGCGAGGTTGGAGAAGTCCACGTTGACAAAGAACCAAAAAGGAGCCTGCAAAGCTTGCCCAGAGGAGCGCGAGCGACGAAGGGAGCAGAGCGAGGGGTTTGTAGTTAACGACTGGCTGGTTGGGACGTCGGAACCATGAAGCGCTAGGGAGAAGCTATAATATGAAGCCCACTCACGGCAGAAAGTTCGCGATAAACGTATTGCTGGCCACATGGCTCGCGGCCCCGCTCATTGCTCAGCAAGGCATGAGCATGCCGATGCCGGCTCAATCGAAGAACGCCGATCACGCGATGGACATGGCCGAGCATTCGATGTCTGGCGCGATGGACTCGATCATGATGCGGCACATGGAGCTCTCGCCGCTCCGCCCGGCGACGAAAGCCGATTCGACCAAGGCCCTGGCAGCGGTAAAGACGCTTCGCACCGCCATCGCCAAATACCAGGACACCACCGCCGCCGTCGCCGATGGTTACCAGATGTTCGCGCCCGGGATGAAAAACCAGAAGATCTATCACTTCACGAAGAGAGGAAACGCGTTCGAGGAAGCCTTCCGTTTCAGCGCCGCCAAACCCACGTCGCTGCTCTACGAGAAGGACGCCGCGGGCCGAATGAGGTTGTTAGGAGCGATGTATACGATGCCGAAGCGCGCGTCCCTGAGCCGCCTGGACGACCGCATCCCGTTGAGCGTTGCGCGCTGGCACAAGCACGTGAACTGGTGCCTGCCGAAAAAGGGGGACCAGAACCGGTGGCTGGAGAGGAAGAACGGGATGCCGGTGTTTGGGCCGGAGAGTCCGATCGCTACCAAGGTCGAGTGCGACAAGGTCGGCGGCCAATTCGAGCCGACCCTGTTCGGGTGGATGGTTCATGCGAACGTGTTTGCCGGAGATGACCTCGGGACGGTTTTTGGAGATCACCACGGTAGTTAAGGGAACGGTTCGTCGGTTCAGTCGGTTCGTCGGTGGGTTCATCGGTGGGTCGGTTTTGGAAAGGGAAACGGCGCGAGGAGAAATCCTTGCGCCGTTTCTCATTGGGCCGAGACGCGAGCGGCCCCACTAACTTCCCTCGTGCGGTTGCCGACGAACTGACGAACCAACCGACGAACTGACAAACCGACGAACCGACCCCCCGCTCCCAATGGCTGTTCCGTTCATTTACGTAATGAAGTCCCTGCGCAAGGTTGTTCCACCTTCGCGCATCATTCTCGACGACATCTGGCTCTCGTTCTACCCCGACGCGAAGATCGGCGTACTCGGCGCCAACGGCGCGGGAAAATCGTCGCTGCTCCGGATCATGGCCGGTGTCGACCAGGAGTTTCAGGGCGAAGCCTGGGCCGCCAAGGGCACTCGCATCGGGTATCTGGCGCAGGAGCCTCAGCTCGATCCGGCGAAGACCGTTCGCGAGAACGTCGAGCAGGCGGTCAAAGGGCAGCGCGCGATCCTCGACGACTTCAACGCCATTTCGAATTCCTTCGGCGAGGAAATGAGTGATGACGCCATGACGAAGCTCCTCGATCGCCAGGCGAGAGTGCAGGAGCAAATCGATGCCCACGATCTCTGGAACCTCGACAATAAGATCGAGATCGCCATGGATGCGCTGCGGTTGCCGCCCGGTGACGCCGAGGTCACGAACCTCTCCGGCGGCGAGCGTCGCCGCGTTGCGCTCTGTCGCGTGCTGCTCGAGGAGCCGGACATGCTCCTGCTCGACGAGCCGACGAACCACCTCGACGCCGAAAGCGTCGCCTGGCTCGAGCACTATCTCTCCGAGTTCAAGGGCTGCGTCGTCGCCGTGACCCACGATCGCTACTTCCTCGACAACGTCGCTGGGTGGATCCTCGAGCTCGACCGCGGTAAAGGCATTCCGTACGAGGGCAACTACACCCGCTGGCTCGAGCAGAAGAAGTCGCGCCTCGCCGTCGAGGAAAAAACCGAGTCAGCGCGCCAACGGACGCTCGATCGCGAGCTCGAGTGGGTCCGCATGGCGCCGCGGGCGCGGCAGGCGAAGAACAAGGCCCGCGTTCAGCAGTATGAGCAACTCGCCGCGCAGGACACCGCGGAGAAGGCGATCGCTCACGAAATCGTGATTCCGCCGCCGCCGCGACTTGGCAACGACGTCGTCAACGCCAGTGATCTCAGGAAAGCGTTCGGCGACAAGCTGCTCTTCGACGGGTTGACCTTTGCGCTGCCGCGCGGCGGCATCGTCGGCATCATTGGGCCGAACGGCGCTGGCAAGACGACGCTCTTTCGAATGATCGTCGGCCAGGAGAAGGCGGATGGCGGGACGCTCAAGGTCGGAGAGACGGTGCAGATCGCCTACGCAGGCCAAGGTCGCGAGCTGAACAACGACGTCTCCGCCTGGCAAGAGATCTCCGGCGGCGTCGAGCTGATCATGGTCGGCAAGAAAGAGTTGAACTCCCGCGCCTACCTCTCGAGCTTCAACTTCCGCGGCAATGATCAGCAGAAGAAGGTCGGCAATCTCTCCGGAGGAGAGCGCAACCGGCTGCACCTCGCCAAGACACTGATGGCCGGGGGCAACGTCTTGATGCTCGACGAGCCGACCAACGACCTCGACGTCGACACGTTGCGCGCGCTCGAGGATGCGATTCTCGATTTTGCCGGCTGCGCGGTGATCATCTCACACGACCGCTGGTTCCTCGACCGGGTCGCGACCCACATTCTCGCCTTTGAAGGAAATAGCGAGGTCGTCTGGTTCGAGGGGAACTACCAGGCCTACGTCGAGGATCTGAGAAAGCGGAAGGGCGCCGATGCCGATCAACCGCACCGCGTGGCGTACAGGAAGCTCGTGCGCAGCTGAACGAGATCGCCCAAACACCGGAGGGTCCAGGCTCGTATGTAGAGAAGGGCATCGGAACACGGGGACTTGCGCCCGCCGGGATTGGATGCCAAACTGTATGCAGACTGTTTGCCGAGCGTGGGCTCGGAAGGTGGACAAAATGATGGACTCGAGGCTGGCGTCGGGCAGGACGTTCCGGATCGCGATCAGCCGCGCCTTCGCATCGCTCACCCTGATGATGCTCGTGGCGGCCCCGGTGGCCGCGCAGGCGACTGGAAATGGATTCCTGTTTCACGAGCCGACAGGAGTCTTTTCATTTCGCGCCGGATACTCGCGGGCGAATGCCGGAAGCGACCTCTTCACCTCGCAAGAGCAGCAGCTGACGATCGGGCCCCGCGGTTTCGACGCGGTCAGTTTGGGGCTCGACCTCGGATTCAGCGTGTCGCGCCGGCTCGACGTCGGTGTATCGCTCGACGGAACGATGCGCACGCATGGGTCGGAATACCGGAGCTTCCTCGACAACAACAACCAACCGGTCAGGCAGACCACGAGTCTATCGACCGTCGGACTCACCGGGAATCTGAAATACAACCTCCACGACAGGGGGAGACCGATCAGCACCTTCGCCTGGATCCCGTCGCACTACGTGCCCTATGTCGGCGTTGGCGCCGGATTGATCCGGTATGATTTCACGCAAAAGGGTGACTTCATCGTCGCTCAGACGATGGCCATCAACAACGACAACTTGAATGCGGCGAATTGGGGGGCGATGGCGCAGGTGTTCAGCGGACTCTCCTACACTCTCAGTCCCAGGTACTCGTTACTGACCGAGGCGAGGTATACGCTCTCTTCAGCCGCGCTCAATAAGGATTACTCCGAGCTTGGCCGGATCGACTTGTCCGGCCTTTCGTTCAACGTCGGCACCAGCATCCGATTCTGAGGCACATGGCCATGACGACGAAACTCATCTCATCTCTTCTTCTCAGCGGCTTGTTCGCCTCGGTCGCCCCCGCCCAGACGTCGACCGCCGGTCCCCGGTGGAGTGCATTCGCTGGGTGTTGGGAACCGGTTGTTGCCGAAGGTGCGTCGCCGGCGACCACGGCGCGCGTGTGCGTCGTGCCATCTAGTGGAGTCGGTGTCGATCTGATCACCGTCGTCGACAAGAAGGTTACCGAGCGGACGCATGTCGAGGCCGATGGGGCTCGCCATGACGTCAAGAAGCAGGGCTGCGCCGGCTGGGAGTCGGCCACCTGGTCGGCGGACGGGCGCCGCGTCTACTTCAATACCGATCAGAAATGCGATGCTGTTGATGCGGCCGGCCGGGCGATATCGGTGGACGTGGTCGCCGCTGGGCTGCAACGCAAGGCGTCGGGGATTTTCGCGATTGGGGCGGACGGACGCTGGACGAACATCGTCAACGTGACGTCGAGTGGCGGTCATGGGCTCCGCGTCCTGCGCTATGCTCCCGTGCCGATCGATTCGACGTATCCGGCCGAGGTCTTCGACGCGCTCGGCAACCGCGACATGTTCTTCAACACGGCCCGCATCGCGGCGCGGTCGACTATCAAACTTGATGACGTTATCGATGCGAGTAAGGCGCTCGAGCCGGCCGTCGTCGATGCCTGGCTGGGGTCGTCGGAACAGCGGTTCGACCTCGACGCCAAGGGGCTCGTTCGTCTTGCCGATGCCGGAGTAGCGCCGGAGACCATTGACGTCATGGTCGCCGTGTCGAATCCGGGTGTGTTCGTGGTCGCATCGAATGGCGGCGGCGTATCCACGTCGGCGCTGGAGACGGTGCGCCAACCGAATCGAGGAGCGCGCGATGATTGCTTCTCGACGGTCATGGACCCGTGGGGCTACAACGACTACGGCGCCTGCGATCCGTATCGGCGCCATGGCTACTACGGCATGGGCGGCTACGGGTACGATCCGTATTACAGTCTGTATGGATCGCGCTACGGGTACGGGTACGGGTATGGCTACAGCGGCTATGGCTATGGCTACGGCTATAGCGGTGTCCCGGTTGTGATCATCGTGCGTGGTTCCGCGAACGATCCGCAAGCCAAGCACGGCCACATGACCAAGAACGGCTACACGACCGATGCTCCGTCGACGGCCTCGGGTGCGACACGGTCGTCGTCTCCTTCGAGCGCCTCGACATCCTCGAGCAGCGGGTCATCCGGCAGCGGGTCATCCGGCAGCGGCTCGTCGAGCAGCGGGAGCTCGTCCAGCGGACGGACCGCCCACGCCAAGCCCCCGGCAGAGTAGCCACAAGGCGGCGCAACCTCCTACAGCATCAGGACTTACGACGTTGCGGGTTGAAATATACGTATCCTCATGGTAGGATTCGCATGCGATAACGCGCGCTGACGCGCGCCGACAAGTCCAATGGACAGGGGCCTGCCATCTGCGCACGGCCCCTTTTCGTTCGAGGAAGCTCAGGAGAGTGACTGCATGAGTTCCACGGCTGCGCAGCGGGTCGAAGTCGCCATCTCTTCGACGGAGTACGATCTCGCGATCGGCAGAGACCTCGCGGAACGCCTGACCACGCGACTCTCGGCCGGTAGCAAGAATGCGATCCACATCGGCGCCACGGCCGATGTCGCGACCTCGCGCACCAAGGACGACACTGCCATGTGGGCCAAGGCTCGCATCGTCGTCGTCCTCCATGACCGGCTTTGGGGCAAGACCCCGGCGACCGCCCTCGCCGCCACCGCGCTCACGGCGCGCAAGGCGAGATCGACGGCGAAGACGATTCGCGTCATTCGCCTCGACGACGCGCCGCTTCAGGCCTGCCTGCGCGGCGCGGATACTCGCCAGATCAGTCAGGGGCTCGACACGATCGCGGATTGGGTCGCTGCCGCCGTCGGATCGGCGGGTGGCTCGCTCAAGAAGGCGCGCGCGTCGGCGAAGGCCGTCGCCGCGGCCGACGCCGGCAATCGCCGCGCGCAGGACGCGGCAACTTTTCTTGGATCGTCGCGCGCCGTCGCGGTCTGCGCACGGGAGTTCGAGCGGCTGGCTGACGGCATCGCCAAGCGAGCGGCGACGATCGGCGAGAAGGTCGGCACCAAGGCGGAAGTGCAGCGGATGCCCGATCGGTGCATCGTACAGCTTGGGCCGGTGGCCCTGAGCGTATCGTGGATCCGCGAGCGCGTCGATACTGTGGCCACCGGCCGGCTCATGATCGCCGAATGGAACGGGACGGTCGTACGCGCGTCGCAGCGGGGACCGGATAACGTGTCGCACAGCATCTCGCAGCGGCCAGCGACGCTGATGCGCGAGAACATTCTGCGCGCCGACGCGACGGGCGAACCGGATTGGCTCTGGCGTCGCGAGGCGACCGACGACCTCGGTTATGCGTCGCGCGATCTCGCCGCGAGATGCGTCGACTCGCTCCTGCTCACGCTTCAGGAATCAGCCAGCTGAATGCGCTGACCGGTCGGCTCTGGCTTACCGGCTTGGTCTTTCGATAGGTTTGGCGATGACGAAGTGGGTTCGGTCGCTCATCATCGCCAACGTCGTCGTCTTTTTCATTCAGATGACGCTCGGTGACGCGATCACGATGCAGTTCGCGTTCATTCCCAGGTACGTGTTGGTGCAGCCATGGACGATCATCACGTACATGTTTCTGCACGGCGGGCTGGGGCACATCTTCTTCAACATGCTCGCGCTGTACTTCTTCGGACCGCGGACCGAAGACCGCCTTGGTTCGCAACGCTTTATCACGCTGTACATGATTGGCGGGATCAGCGGCGCCCTCTTCTCATTCATCTTTGCCCGCAACGCAGCGGTCATTGGCGCGTCGGGCGCGATCTTTGGCGTGATGTTGGCCTACGCCTACTTCTGGCCGCGCGACCGGATCCTGATCTGGGGCATCATTCCCGTCGAAGCGCGAGTTCTGGTGATCATCACCACGGTTCTCGCGCTGTACAGCGGCCTCGGCGGATCGGCGGGCGGCGTCGCGGATTTCGCCCACCTTGGCGGATACGCGGGCGCGTTCCTCTACCTGTGGTGGCTCGATACGACAAAAGGGTCGCGAGGATTCCGCCGCGCGGTGCAGCCAAAGGTTCCGGATCGCGCGCTGTCGAACTGGAAACGCGTCGATCCGAAGGCCGTTCACGAGATCAATCGCGACGAGCTGAATCGCGTGCTCGACAAGGTCAGCCGCAGTGGGCTCGCCAGTTTGACGCCGCAGGAGAAGCGGTTCCTGATGAACTTCGTGCCGCCCGATGACCGGCCGCCGATGGTGTCATAGCGCTTGCGGCTGGCAGCTCGCAGCCGGAGTTCACAGCTTCGATCCCGCTCACAGCAAGGCGTGCTGACGGCTGGTAGCTGCTAGCTGGGGCCGCGAGCTGCCAGCCGAGGGCCGGGCTGACAGCTCAGAGTTTTTCGCTTACATTGAGAAAGCCGCCAGGGGTACTCCACTTGGAGTTGAGATACACCCTCGGAACCTGATCCGGATCGTACCGGCGTAGGGAGCGCGGCGTTCGCCACTCGTCCTCCGCGGAGGATGTCTGGGTGGGCGCGACTTCCGTCCGGATCGCAGCACGTTGAGGACGAGATGCGCGCTCCACTCGATTCACCGAAGACCTCGCACGTCGGCGACTACGGCGACGCCTTTCCGCATTCGACGCGCGTGCTCGTCGACGGCCGCGACGGAATTCGTGTCCCATTTCGCGAGATCGCGCTCTCCGGCGGTGAGCCGCCCCTTCGCGTCTACGATACGTCTGGCCCGAGGGACCACGACGTCCGCGACGGGCTGCCCCTGCTGCGAGCCGAGTGGGTCAAGGCGCGCGGCGGAATCGAGACGGTGTCGCGCTCATACAAGCCCATCCCCGGCGTGAAAGGTGTCGAGCTGCCGGAGGGGTTGGCGCGGCGTACGTTGCGCGGGACCGGCAATGTGACGCAAATGCATTACGCGCGGCGCGGCGAGATCACACGCGAGATGGAGTTTGTCGCCGTCCGCGAGGGCATGCCAGCGGAGTTTGTGCGCAGCGAGATCGCGCGCGGCCGTGCCATTCTCCCGGCGAACATCAATCATCCCGAGCTCGAGCCGATGATTATCGGCCGCGGCTTCAAGGTGAAGATCAACGCCAACATCGGGAACTCCGCCGTCTCGAGCTCGATCGACGAGGAAGTCGACAAGCTCCGCTGGGCAACGCTGTGGGGCGCGGACACCGTGATGGATCTCTCGACGGGCAAGCACATTCACGAGACCCGCGAGTGGATCATCCGCAATTCGGCGGTACCGATCGGGACCGTGCCCATCTACCAGGCACTGGAGAAGGTCGGCGGTGTGCCCGAGGAGCTGACGTGGGAATTGTATCGCGACACCTTGATCGAGCAAGCGGAGCAGGGCGTCGACTACTTCACGGTCCACGCCGGAGTGCTGCTGCGCTATATCCCCCTGACCGCGAAGCGAATGACCGGGATCGTCTCGCGTGGCGGGTCGATCATCGCCAAGTGGTGCCTGTCGCACCACAAGGAAAGCTTTCTCTACACGCACTTTCGCGAGATCTGCGAAATCATGCGCGCCTACGACGTCTCGTTCTCACTTGGCGACGGTCTGCGGCCGGGCTCGATCAGGGATGCCAACGACGAAGCGCAGTTCGCGGAGCTCAAGACGCAGGGTGAGCTCAACACGATCGCCTGGGAATTCGACGTCCAGACGATGAATGAGGGGCCGGGCCATGTCCCGATGCATCTCATCAAGGAGAACATGGAAAGGCAGCTCGATTGGTGTCAGGAAGCGCCGTTCTACACGCTCGGTCCGCTGACGACCGATATCGCGCCGGGCTACGACCACATCACGAGCGCGATCGGCGCGGCGCAGATCGGCTGGTACGGCACCGCGATGCTCTGCTACGTCACGCCCAAGGAGCACCTTGGACTTCCGAATCGCGACGATGTGAAGCAGGGCGTCATCGCCTACAAGATTGCCGCCCATGCCGCCGATCTCGCCAAGGGCCATCCGCGCGCGCAGGAATGGGACGACGCGCTCAGCAAGGCGCGCTTCGAGTTCCGCTGGGTCGACCAGTTCAATCTCGCGCTCGATCCGGTCACAGCGCTCTCGTACCACGATGAGACTCTGCCAGCTGACGGAGCGAAGGTCGCGCACTTCTGCTCGATGTGCGGACCGAAGTTCTGCTCGATGAAGATCACCCAGGATGTTCGCGAGTACGCCGCGATTCAGGCAGGCCTGGCGGAAAAGGCAGAAGAGTTCCGGGACGCAGGCAACCAACTGTACGTGCCGACGGGCGTGTGATGACTCGACAGCGCACCGTTCTCTCGATAGCCGGCTCCGACCCGAGCGGCGGGGCCGGTATCCAAGCCGACCTTCGCACGTTCGCGAAGGCCGGGGTGAGCGGCAGCGCGGCCATCACCGCGCTCACCGCGCAGACACGCGCCTCGGTCAACGCGCTCAATCTCGTCTCGCCGGACCTCGTGGCGAGTCAGATCGATTCCGCGTTTGCCGACTCAGAGATCGATGCGGTCAAGACGGGTATGCTGGGGAACGCTGCGATCGTCCGCGCGACGGTCGACGCGCTGATGCGCCACGGGGCCAGAAACGTCGTGGTCGATCCGGTGCTGGTCTCCTCGAGCGGGACCGCGCTGCTCGATGCCGCCGGGGAGGAGCTGCTTCGCCGTGATCTGTTGCCGAATGCGACCATCGTCACGCCGAATGCTCATGAGGCCGGCGCGCTCCTTCGCGGACCCGCACCGACCACGGTCGATGGCGCCCGCGACGCAGCGCGACGGATTTGCGAGCTCGGCGTTCGTTGGGCCGTCATCACCGGCGGCCATATCGACTCCGCCGGCGAATGTGTCGATATGCTGTCGAACGGCAAGGAGACGTACGAGCTGCGGACCGCGCGAATCGCCGGCGACGGAATTCACGGGAGCGGCTGCCGCTATTCGGCGGCGTTGGCCGCGGCCCTGGCGCGGGGCGCCGATGCGCCGTCGGCATGCATCGAGGCGCAGCGGTTTGTTGCCGGCGAGATTCGCGAAGCCGTCGGGAGAAAGCCGGCGTTGGGCCGCCTCTACCTTGTGGCGACCCCCCGCGTGCACATGAACGGCTTCGAGTTCCTTGCGCGCATTCGCGCTGCGATCGAGGGCGGCGTGGACGTGCTCCAACTGCGCAGCAAGGAGCTCGAGGGCGCGCCCTACTGCCGCCTCGCGGAACGCGTCGCTGCGGTGGCCGCGGCAGCGGGCATTCCCTTCCTCATCAACGATCGGGTCGACGTCGCGCTCGCCGTGAACGCCGACGGTGTCCACCTCGGCCAGCGCGACCTGCCGGTCGAGCTCGCGCGCCGTGTCCTTTCCCACGCCATCATCGGACGCTCGAGCCACGAAGCCGCGCACGCCACGCGCGCGCTCGAGGAGCGCGCCGACTACTTCGCCGTCGGTCCGGTCTGGGAGACGCCGACGAAGCCCGGACGCAAGGCCGCCGGCGTGAAGTACGTGCGCGAGGTGGCGGCGCTGAATGTGGGCATCCCCTGGTATGCGATCGGCGGAATCAATCTCGAGAACATCCGCGAGGTGATCGAGGCCGGGGCGACGCGCATCGCGGCGGTCCGCGCGATTCTCGACGCGCGCGATCCGGCGGTAGCGGCGAGCGCGCTCAAGGCGGCGCTCGAGGGACGCGAGGCACAGGGCGCGGAGGGCGTCGCATGACCGTCAATGGACATGGGTATAACCATCGCGCCGGTCTGACGCTGCACCGGCTGCTCGATGAGCTCGAGGTCGACCAACGCCTGGTGGTCGTGATGCATGGGGACGAGATCTACCGTGCCGGCAGGATTCCGGACGCCGCGCTCGCAGAAAAGGACGTTGTCGAAATCGTGACGATGGCGCAGGGAGGATAAACCGATGCAGGCTGCGAGAGGCGACGACAAACTGGTAATCGGCGGAAAGACCTTCACATCCCGCCTGATGGTCGGCACCGGCAAGTACAAGGACTTCGCCGTGATGCACGATGCGATCGCGGCCAGCGGTGCCGAGATCGTGACGGTGAGCATCCGCCGCGTCGAGATCGGCGCACCGGGCCATTCCGGAATCCTCAGCGAGTTCGACTTCAGCCGACTTCAGCTGCTTCCGAATACCGCGGGCTGCAAGACAACAGCAGAAGCCGTTCGCGTCGCCAAATTGGCTCGTGTGATGACCGAAACAAACTGGATCAAACTCGAGGTCATTCCCGATGCGAAATACCTGCTGCCTGACCCCGTAGAGACCTTGCGCGCCGCTGAGATTCTCGTCGGCGAGGGGTTCGTCGTTCTACCGTACATGCCGGCAGATCCGGTGCTCGCGCGGCGCCTCGCCCACGTCGGGTGCGCCACGGTCATGCCGCTCGCGTCTCCCATCGGATCGGGCCGCGGAGTCCTGACCAGGGCGAACATAGAAATCATTATCGAAGAGGGAACCGTTCCGGTCGTCGTCGACGCGGGCCTCGGCGTGCCGAGCGAGGCGGCCTCGGTGATGGAGCTCGGGGCCGACGCAGTCCTGGTGAATACCGCCCTCGCCGAAGCGCGCGATCCGGTGCGGATGGCGCTGGCGTTCAAACAGGCGGTCGAGGCCGGACGTCACGGATACCTCGCCGGACGCATGCCGCTGCGTACGCACGCCAGTGCGAGCAGTCCGGTCGCCGGCGTCGTCCGCATGCCTGATCCTGAAGTGCCGGCCTAAGGTATGTCTCCAGTCACTCACGTCACGCGCTCTTCAGTCTGGCGCGCCAGCTTCACGGGATTTGTGGTCTTCACCGCGGGCGTCGCCCCGCTATACGCTCAAGGCGCGATCCTTCCGACTCACCGGCCTGCATCAGGACGTTTCGTCGGCACCATGGCGACCGACCGCACAGGCGAAGGCGGACTATCAATTCCGGCCCGACCGGCAGCCGGCACGGCGACCTGGCGCATCGAGATCGACACGATCGATTGGCGGCCGAAGTTCACGGTTCGGATTCAATTGGATTCGCCAGACACGTCGGCGCTCGTCATCCGCGCGGCAAACGAGAAGCAGCCTGAAGCGAGGAGCCACGGCGTAAAGATCCTCTCAACCGGCGCGTCGCACGCGAATCCAGGCTTCGTCAGCGCCGCGCTGATGGCGCTCGAGGATGGCAGGCCGCAACCCTACATGATCAACAATCAGGTCACGTTTGACTCGTCGGATTCGTCGGGCGCTGTGCGCGGAGCCTTCGAGCTGGTCGCGTCGCGATATGCTGAAGACGGTCAAATGATTCACAAGATTGTTTGGCGTCACTTGAACGGTGCGTTCGCCGCGACACACAATCCGGTTCCGGAATTGCCACCGAAGATGACCGCTCAGCTCCAAGAGCGGATCCTTCGCCGCGCGCTCGACGGCTACATCATCACCTGGTCGGGAGCGATCAACGGCGACGGCGATGCATCGAGCACGCAGTCACCGGCGCTCGCTCGCGAATTCCTGAGCTCCCGTTGGGATGCCGCGATGACCATTGATTCTCTCTCCACGAGTCCACAGCATACCTACGTACGCCTCCGTGGACGCTACGTGCCCATCGTCTGTAGTCTCAGCGACGAGCACGACGATATCCGGTGTGAGCGCCGGCCCAAAGGAACCCAATAGGGTGATCACGTGAGTGGGTTCGCGCACACGCTGCCCCCAGTTCGCGCGGAGGCATCGCGGGTGGTCAGGACGACCGTTGGACTGAGACCGTATCGGCCCGATGGTTTTGTCGTCCGCGCCGAAACGCACGGGCAGAAGACGCTGATTCACGACTATGGCCATGGAGGCAGCGGTGTCTCGCTCTCATGGGGAACGGCGCAGATGTCGCTCGACCTTCTCGGCGACGGTCTGCTCGACGACGCGGCCGTGATCGGATGTGGCGCCGTCGGGCTCGCGACCGCGAGGCTGCTCCAGAGGCGCGGCGTCGCCGTCACGATCTACGCCGCCGAGAGACCGCCGAAGACGACGACGGACCTGTCGGGAGCGTTCTGGGCGCCGTTCAGCCTCGTCGATGACAACCGCATGACGCCCCAGATCGCCGAGCGGATCGTCAGGGCCGGTCGGATCGCCTATGCGCAGTTCGAGCAGATGGCGAATCAGACGCGGTACGCGATACGACGCCTGCCGACCTACTATCTCGACGATAGACCGGCCGAGGTGACGGCGGAAGAACGGTTGATGCCGGATCTGTTCGGCGGCGAGTCGCTCCGCCCGGGCGAACACCCATTCGGCAGCCGATACGCGCTCGTCGTGCCGGCGTTGGCGATCGAGCCCTCGCCGCACATTCGCGCCGTGCTCGAAGACTTCGAGCAGGCTGGCGGTCGCTTCGTTCGCCGCGAGTTCAAGACACGCGACGACGTCGCGTCCCTTCCCGAGCGCGTCATCTTCAACTGTTCGGGGCTCGGCGCACGCGGTCTGGCGAACGACGACACGCTGATCCCGATGAAGGGGCAGCTCACGCTGCTGCAGCCGCAGCCGGAGATCGATTACATGCTCGCCGTTCCGAAAAAGCGACTTTATATGATCCCGCGGAGCGACGGGATCGTGCTCGGGACAAGTCAGGTTCGGAACAGCTGGTCGCTCGATCCGGACAAGGCCGAGATCGCAAGAGTGCTGGCCGGCGTTGCAGCCCTACGGAATTAGGGCAGTCGCCTCACGAGCCTTCACTCGAAGTCCGCGTCGAGCGCTAACAGAGTCTGGAGCAGCACGTTCGCGCCGTTCTCGATGTCCTCCGGCCGCGAGAATTCCTTCGGGGAGTGACTGATTCCCCCCACGCTGGGCACGAAGATCATGCCCGCCGGTCCAAGACGAGCCATGCTTTGCGCGTCATGTCCGGCTCCACTTGGCATGATTCGAGTCGACAGTCGAAGGTCGTGTGATGCCCGCATGATCGCCGCCTGAATGCGGTGATCTGTGAGAGCCGGCAGGTGGACGTTCGTCTCGTTGAACGCGAAGGTCGTTCCGTTCTCGGCGCCGATCGCTTTCGACTCGGCGACGATCCGATCGAACAGACGGCGAATCTTTGCCGCATCGAGATCGCGCAGCTCGAGCGTGAGGACGACCTTGCCCGGAATGACGTTCGGCGCGCCTGGAAATGCGGCAATGCGCCCGATCGTCCCGACTTGTCGGCCGGGAATCGAGGTCACGATTCGGTTGACGGCAAGGGTGAACCGCGCTGCCGAGAGCATGGCGTCATGGCGTTGATCCATCGGCGTCGTGCCGGCATGATTGGCGAACCCCTCGACCGTGACATCCCACCGATCGATCCCGACGATTCCCTCGACCACACCGATGTCGGTTTTCGTTCGCTCAAGCGTGCCGCCCTGCTCGATGTGGACCTCGACGTAGGCGGCGATGTCACCCTTGCTGCGCTTGACGGATTCGAGCCTGGTCAGATCGCCTCCGATGAAGGTGATCCCCTCGCCGATGGACTTGCCGCTCTGGCTGATCAGGGCGAGCTCCTTCGCCGCGAGCTCTCCGCTGATCGCGCGACTCCCGATGAGGCCCCCTTCCTCGTTCTGAAAGATCACGACTTCCAACGGGTGTCGAGTCTGCGTCCCGCTCTCCTGTAGCGCCTTGGCAACCTCGATCGCGCTCAGCGAGCCGACGTCGCCGTCGTAGTTGCCACCCTCCGGCACGGAGTCGATATGCGAACCGAAGAGGATCGGCTTGCGCGCGTCGTCGCGGCCCGCGCGGCGCCCGATGAGATTGCCGGCAGCGTCGACCTCCGTCTGCAGGCCGGCGTCGCGCATGAGAGAGAGCGTCCACTCGCGCGCTTGCCGATCGGCGTCGGAGTACGCGACGCGCGTGACCCCACCCTGCGCGTTCTTGCCGAAGGCAGCAAGCGCGCCGAGTCGATCGTTGAGGCGCGCGCCGTTAACTCGGAGGGGCGACGAGGCGAACGCGCGAGACAGAAGGTCGAGCTGGCGTGGCAAGAGAGCCGCAATACCAGTGGTGCTGAGGAACGCCAGAGCGTCACGGCGTGACATGCGGGAAAACCGATCGTGTTCGCTCACCGAATTGGGCCCCGTGAAAGTGGGAGGGCGCCAAACGTGCGACGGAACCTGCGAGACGGCCAGCCCCCTGCGAAGGGTACCCGCGGACGAGTCGCGAGCCACCGTCTCGCCGAAGCGTTCCTGCCGAGCTAAATGGTCGTCGAGCCTCGGACTGGCGCAACCGTCGTGGTAATGGCTCGAGCGTGTGCGCGGTCAATGTCCGAGAAGAGGTCCTCACCCGCGGCGATGCGATAAGAGGCCAGGACTTCGTCACACAGCTCGCGAAACCGACGCCGATTGCGGCGGTCTGCCGAAACAGCCTGCGGACCCATCATGACCGAGCGACTTCTCGAACGAGTGGCCTGGCGATTTCTGAACGACATGGCGATGCTCCGATCACAGAGTTCGTGAGACCCGGTCACAGCATCCGGGGCGATTGCGAGGGCCGCTACGCAGAGACCGGACCAATGGTCTGGCCCGCATTTCGCCTCATATCGAAACTACTGACGCCTGGCTTTCTCGAATCCTTCGCTTCCCTCCTATGCGCCTTCGGATCCTGGTACGCCCCGCGGGCCGCGCGGTGATCGCCCTCGTCACGCTCGTTGCCGCAGTCGCCTGCAAGCGCGAGCATGCCGGAGAGGCTGGCGGCGAGATCGCTCAAACCTGGACGCCAGCCGGCGCGGCGTCGGCCTTGAACGTACCAACCGCGAATATCTCGTCCGCCATCCAGACGAGAATCGCCGGGCCACCGCCCGCTCCGCTCAACAAGGACGCCTGGGGCCACGCGCGAAAACTCTACGGCAACTATAAAAACGCGCCCCTCTGGCTGACCGGGGATGGACTGGACAAAACGCGGGCTGGTGCGTTGATGCTCGCGCTGGCAGACGGCACCTCCGACGGCCTCCGGCTCGAGGACTATCCACTCGCGGCCCTGGGCGCGGCGATCGATACGATATCGAACACCAAGACCCCGACCGCCGAGCAGTTGGCCGACGTCGACGTGATGCTGACGGCGAGCTTTGTCGCGCTCGGCGAAGGGTTGATGACCGGACAGATCAAGCCCGCGTCGGTGAATCAGAGTTGGCACATCGGCGGAAAAGAGGAAAAGGTCGACAGCGCGCTCTTTCGTTCAATCCGCGCCGATCAACTCGACAAGGCCATCGCGCTGATGCGACCGCGCGACGAAGGCTACGACTCCCTTCGGGCGCAGCTCGCGAAGTATCGGCTCCTGTCGGAGAAGGGTTTAACCAAGGTCCCGGAAGGCAAAATCCTGAACGCCGGCCAGTCGGATTCGCCCGCCAGAATCGCTGCTCTGAAGGCGCGCCTGTCCGAAGAGGGCTTCCTCACTGATTCGCTGCCTGAGTCGCCAATCGCGGATAGCACGTCGGCGGCGAAGTCAAAAGCGGCATCCACGACGTATACCAAACCGATGTCAAAGGCCGTGGGGAGTTTTCAATCCCACCACGGAATTCCCGTCGACGGCTCGCTCGGCGTCGAAACCGTCAACTCGATGAACGTGTCGGCGCAATACCGCGCGGCGGAGATCGCGGCGAACCTGGAGCGCTTTCGCTGGATGCCGCGCGCATTTGGGGAGCGCTACATCATGGTCAATATCCCGGCGTTCAAGGTCGCGGCCTTCGACAGCGGCAAGCAGGTTCTCGAGATGAAGGTCATCGTCGGCCAGGAGTACGAAGGCAAGGCGACGCCGGTGTTCGCGGATACGATGCAGTACGTCGTGTTCAGGCCGTATTGGAACGTCACCCCTGAAATCCAGGCCAAGGAGTTCGAGCCGAAGATCGCCGTCGATCCTGGCTATCTCGATCGAGGCGGCTTCGAGTACTACAAGGACGGCGGGGTAACGCGCATCCGCCAGAAGCCCGGTGACAAAAACGCGCTCGGTCTGGTGAAGTTCCTCTTTCCGAACGACTTCAACATCTATATGCATGACACGCCCAACGGTGAGCTGTTCAAGAAGGACGTTCGCGCGTTCAGTCACGGATGCATTCGGCTTGAGAAGCCTGACGAGATGGCGCAATTTGTCCTCGGCTGGGACCTCGCCAAGATCCATGAGGCGATGCACAACGGGCCGGACAATCATACGATTACGCTCAAGCAGCCGATCCCGGTGTACATCGCCTACTTCACGACGTACGTGACCGACGGTGACCTGTTTTTCGGCAACGACTTGTACAAGCGAGACGCGTCGCTCGTCGACCTGATGGTTCCCGGCGCGCTTCCGTCGGAAGATGCCCTTCGCGCGACGCGGGCTCTGCACGCAATCGCGGAGAACTGGGGAGTGAGGGATTTGAATCACTGAGTTGGCTAGTCGGCGTATTGGCTAGTTGATTGGTCAACTAGCTAGCTTCTCCGCCCGACCATGACTCCTGTCCATCTCGCCAACCCCGATGTAAACCCTTCCTTCACCAAGGGCGTCTTTGTCGGCGAGATCCGTGAGAATCTCGTCTTTCCCTATCCGACGATGCCGCCCGAGGAACGTGAGTCGCTCGGGATGATTCTCGATTCGCTGCGGTCGTGGGCGAAAGAGAACGTCGACTCCGCCAAGTTCGACCACGAGGCCAAGTTTCCCGATGGCGTGCGCCAGGGACTCCATGCGCTCGGTGTGATGGGGCTCAGCATTCCCGAGGAATACGGCGGCTTTGGCGCGTCGGCCAAGGTGTACAACCGCGTCTTTGGCGAGGTTGGCTCGATTGACCCCGCGCTCACTGTGTACTTCGGGGCGCACCAGTCGATTGGCTGCAAAGGGATCGTGCTGTTCGGCAGCGAGGCGCAGAAGACGAAGTACCTACCGCGCTGCGCTTCTGGAGAGCTCATCGCCGCCTTTTGCCTCACCGAGCCCGGGTCCGGTTCGGACGCGCAGGCGATGAAGTCGACGGCGAAGCTGTCGGCGGATGGGACGCACTACCTGCTTACCGGCACGAAGATATGGATCTCGAACGCCGGCTATGCGGATTTGTTCACCGTGTTCGCGAAGGTCGCGATCGAGATCGACGGCAAACCAAAGCAGCGAGTTACGGCCTTCATCGTCGATGCCCACGCGACCGGAGTGAGCCTGGGTAAGCTCGAAGAGAAGATGGGCATCAAGGCTTCGGACACTCGCGCCGTCTTTTTCGAGAATGTTCGCGTGCCCGTCGACGATCGGCTCGGAGACGTGGGCCAGGGCTTTCACATCGCCCTCGAGATTCTGAATTCCGGCCGGCTCGGCCTGGCCGCCGGCTCGGCGCGCGGCGCGCGGCGCATCATGCGCGAAGCCATCGCTTATGCCAAGCAACGCGAGCAGTTCGGCAAGCCGATCGGCTCGTTCGAGATGATCCAGAAGAAAATCGCGACGGCGGCGTCCGAGTGCTACGCGCTCGACTCGGCGGTCTTCCTCTGCGCCGACATGGTCGATCGTGGCGGTGTGGACTTTTCGCTCGAGACCGCGGCGTGCAAGGTGTTCGGGTCAGAGCTTGCCTTCCGCGCCTCGAACGAGGCGCTCCAAATCGCGGGAGGTATCGGCTACTCGAAGGAGTATCCGTACGAGCAGTCGGTCCGCGACTCACGCATCAATCTGATTTTCGAGGGCACGAACGAGATTCTTCGCGCTCTCATCGCGTTGATGGGCCTGCAGCAGCCGGGCGAGCGTCTTAAGGAGCTGGGCGACGCCTTCAAGGATCCGCTCCACTCGCTGGGGGCCATCGGGTCGTATATCGGGGGGCGGGTGAAGCGGCAGATCCGGAAGTCGGAGTTCACCAAAGTCCACGCGGCGCTTTCTCGTGAGGCGGATGCGGTGGCAGACTTGGTCCACGATCTCGCCCTGACCGTCGAACACACCATCCTTCGCAGCGGCAAAAAAATCATCGAGAAGCAGTTCCACCAGGAACGAATGGCGAATGCGGCGATCGACATCTACCTGGCCGTGGCTGTCCTGTCACGGACCACCTGGGAGCTGGAGCGCGCCGGCGAAGACGGAGCGAACGCGCAGCTCGATTGCGCGCGCATCTTCGTTCCGATGGCGGCTCGCCGAGCGCGACGCAACATCCACGCTCTCCGGCGCAATCAGGATTCACGGATGCGTGCGATCGCCGAGCACGCCCTGCTGACGACGGATCTCGGGCCGGAAGCTCCGACCGACATAGTGGGATAGTCGGATGGTGGGATCGTGGAACGGTGGGATCGGTCAATCCATTAATCCACTATTCCAAATCGAGGACCACGGCGCCGCTGAGTTGACCGACGCGGTCGACAGCCGTGACTGCGATGCGTCGCCCACCCAGATCACCGAGGGTCGCAAGGTCGATCCGATGCTCCGTGGCACGACGAAGCGCGTACCTCCAGCGTCCGTCGGATGTGCGTGTCTGGATCATCCACCAGGCGAGAGCCACGTTGTCGCCCGGGGCCAGGTCGAGCGACGTCCCGCTGACCGGAGTCACTCGTGGACTCGCTGGCGGCGCGCCGCCAAGCCATGGTGTTGCCGGAACGAGCGCTGGTTCCGCGTACGACTGCGTCCGCAGGCGTTCGCCGATCGCGCTGCCATTCATGAGCATGGCGCCAAGCCGGAAATGAATGTGACCGTTGGAGTCGTCGCCCAGCGTTCGTGAATAGCGAAGGCGCTCGATCTCGGCGGGGATCTCGTCGCCGGTCCACCCGGCGCGGCGCACCGCAACTGATGCATCGAACAGCCCGGGCCAGATCGCGCGATCCTTTGGGTTCTGAGAGCGCCACCACTCATCCAACGCGGTGAACCGTCCTTCAACACCGTTCAACGGCCAGTAGAGCTGCGGTGACATATAGTCGACCCACCCTTCCTGGAGCCACAGTCTGGCGTCGGCGTAGATCTCAGTGTAGGCATCGAGTCCCGTCACGCCCGCCGGTATGCCCGAGCGCCAGATGCCGAACGGGCTGATGCCGACCATCACCCACGGCTTGCGCTTTTTCACCCCGCTGTAGAGCCGGGCGACGAACGTGTCGATGTTCGCGCGGCGCCAGTCGTCGCGACTGCGAAACGTCTTCGCGCCATACTTCTTCCACGTCGTCGCATCCGGAAACTGCATGTCTTCGCTGACGCGAACGCGGTGGCCGTTGATCCGTTTCGTCACAGTCTTGCGCTCGCGATAAGGATAGAAGTAGTCGTCGAGATGGATCGCGTCGATGTCATAGCGGTCGACCACGTCGAGTATCTGGGCGAGCACCGCGGTGCGCGCGGCCGGCTCACCAGGATCGATCCATGTTTGCCCGCCGTACTTCCGTACCCATGACTTGTGCGCGCGCGTGACGTGGTTGGCCGCCATTTTCGTGTTCGAGTTTGGCAGCATCGCTCGGAACGGGTTGAACCACGCGTGCAGTTGCATGCCGCGCGCATGCGCTTCGGCGACCGCGAACGCCAGGGGATCGTATTCCGGCTTGGGGCCGACTCCTGATTTGCCGCTGAGAAACACCGACCATGGAACCAGGTGCGACGCGTACAACGCGTCTCCTTCGGTGCGAACGTGCAGGACGATCGCGTTGAGCCCGATCGAATGGGCGTGATCGAGCAGGATGCGCAACTGCCTCCGCTGATCCTCCGGCGACAGGCCCATCCGCGACGGCCAATCCGCGCCGGTCATTGCATCGAGTGGGCTCACCCACACGCCGCGAAGCTCGCGCGCAACCGCTGGAGGAAGGCTGTCGGCCCGATCGGTCCGCCCGGTGGGAACGATTTGCTCAACGGTGACGCGCCAAGCCCCCGCCGCGGTGCCGGCGCGACGCGCTGGTCCGCCGAAGGAAAAGCCCGCCAGCGCGATCACGGTCATGCCGAATCGCAGAATGGAGTGCGTCATGGTGGGACGCAGGACTACGGGGAAGGGCCCCTCGATGTCAAGACGGGACGCTAAGGAGAGGCGCTCGACTGCGACGGGGATCGAACCGATGCGACATTGACGTCGATCGGGATTCTGATTCCGTCGTGCATTCGGGTGACGTTGAGCAGTCCCTGCCAGACCGCGGCAAAGGTGTGACCGACGTCGGTCGGGACTTTGTCCGTCGTGAACGCGCTCGAATGCCCGGCGATCCAGAACGGAGGGTCGACGCTGTCGCCGCCCTGGACGAACAGGGGCTTTACATCGCCGTAGATCCGCGCTGCGTTGTCGACATGTGCGTAGTAGCCCGGCTGATAGCGGCCGTCCTTGAGCACGGCTTTCGTCCAGTTGGTATAATAGCCCTGCATCGCGGGCGTCACTGTACTCATCCGTTCGATGTCGAGAAAAATCACGCTGCCGTGCGCGAAACCCTCGGCCGCCACTTTTGCGATTGCGTCACCGGCATCACGAGCGCCATTGCCGGCGGTGATGAACTTGTTCGAACACGTCGAGCCCTTTGACGAACGCTTGGTCGTGCTCCACGACTGTTGACCGACGTAAACGACGGCCAGTCCCCACCCCATCTGAGCGAGCGTATCGCGCTTGCCGCTCCAGGAGTCGTCGCGGTGACACGGCGCTTCGAGATAGTACCCCACCCACTTGTACGTGCCGTCCTTTGCCCACACTGACATCGCCCGATCGCCGGGGTAGATGTTGGTGTCGAAGCCGAGATACTGACGCTCCACGGCCTGTTCGACCGTTTTCACGAGCTCACGGGGCGCCGCTGAAACGACCGCCGCCATCTGGCCCACCGACGTGGACTGTACGGTTGGAACGGCGAGCACGGCACTGACGAGCGCGGCGGCGCCGAGCGCTGTCGCACGGACGCGCGGCGTTGCGACCAACTTTGCCGTCGATTGCCTGAGCGACTGGAGCAGTCCCATCAGCGACCTCCAAAGACCAGGCCGCCAGGTGCCTCGCGAAGAACGCGACGACGTGGCGTGCTGGTCGGTGACCAAGTGCGGCGCCGGTGTGGCGTGCACCCAGTAGACGCACACTTCGGCCCACAGTTAGCGAGTGGGACAGGTGAGTTTACGTCTTTCTGTTCGTACAGAACTTGCCCGGCCACAAGATTCTCGCTCGCCAAACTGGAGACACGATCTATGCGGATGACCTCGCTCATCGCGGCGATGAGCCTGACTGCGCTCGTCGCTTGCACGAAGCTCAGCGACGACAGGGCGGACTCAGCCCATTTGGCAGACAGCTTGAAAGCAGCCCCGCCCGCTCCGTCCACGCCGACCGCGGCCATGCCTCTCACGGACGCCAACATTGTCGCTCTCCTCGATGAGGCGAACATGGCTGATAGCGCGAGTGGCACGCTGGCGACGACCAAGGGCACCAAGGCCGACGTCAGGGCCTTCGGCGTCCTGATGATGAGAGACCACCATGCATTGCGAGTCGCTGGACTCGATCTAGCGAACAAGCTCAATCTGACGCCGACACCTCCAGCCAATGATTCTCTACCTGGCAAGGTGAAGACGGCGCAGGACCACCTCGCGTCGATGGACAAGGGCCCCGCGTGGGATAAGGCATACATCGATGGCGAAGTCGCCGCCCATCAGACGGTCCTTGGCTTGATCGACACGGCGCAGGCCGCCGCGCAGGCTCAGGAGCTCAAGGCGTTGCTCACGAAGGCCCGGCCCACGGTCGAGATGCACCTGAAGCGCGCGCAGGAGATTCAATCCAAGCTCGGAGCGGACACGACGAAAAAGACATAGACCCGACTCAACGGCGCGCTCCTTGAATTGAATGCCCGGGGGAGAAGCCCGGGCGTTCGAGTTTCCGACGCGACGAGGAAAGCCATGAAAAGTGCCACCGATCTCAGAATCAGAGCGACGGCGGTCGCCGCCCTATGCGCGGCTGTCGCTGCCGCCGCATGCAGGCGTGGTGGCGAAACCCCGCCGCCTGCGGCGACGCACGTCAACAGCTCGACCGGCGAGGTCGCTCAGTACTCCCTGATGAAGGATGCGGTGGGCTGGTTGACGGACTCCAATATCGTCGATCTGGCGACGATCGTGAATCAGGCGCCCGTTCGTCTTGCGAGAGTCGAATCGCAACAATCCACGGACCAAGCAGTGCACGCATTCGCACTCGAAGTGATCCGCGATCACACCGTGCTTCAGACCTCGCTTGACTCCCTTGCCGGAAAACGACGGATTCCATCGCAGCGTCCCGCGGTCGCGGAGTCCATCCAGGCGCCGTACGACTCCACGCTGGCCACGCTCACCGCGACCCCGATACAGCAGATGGAGCAGCAGTACCTCAGCGCCGAAAGAACCGTCGTCGCGCGATCGCTGACGGATTTCTCGGCGCTGGCCGGCAACGCCAGCGATCCGGACTTGCGAGCGCTGCTAGTATCGCGAGCAGTGGGTATGGAGCAACGGCACCTTGCGCGCGCTACTCAACTTGCGGCCTCCCTTGCCCAAGCTGATTCGGCGAAGCAGGCGACGCGCTCCGGGCGCAAATCGTGACAAACCGTCACGGCCAGCGATCCGCAACGCCGGTGTGCCCGCATCGTCGGGCCTGAGATTCATGGGCTTTTAGAGCGCGACAGCCGTTCCTCGATCAGTCCGACGATGACGCGGTCGGGAAGGGTCCACTCGGGATTCTTCATTGGGACCGCTTCATAGATCGCCCGAGCTCCTACGGGGTCGCCGAGCTCGAGCTTGGCGAGCGCCGTTCCGCGGCGCAGCATCGGCGGCGAGATCCACCCCCGTCCCGCATTTGCCTCCGCCACCAAGAGATCTCCGGCGCGAGCGGCCTCCGCAAAGTCCCATACAGCAAGGCCGTGATAAAAATCGACTGCGGCGCGGATGGGCGGAGGGGCGCGCGTCGCATCTATGAATCGATGGGTGCTTCCATAGAACCGTTCGTCGGCCACGCCGGCGGTTCCAGAATGGATCTCATTCTCCCAGCTCACGAATTGACCGATCCACGAGTGCCAGTCCGCTGGCGGGTGCGCCGTCGCGAGCCGCGCATCGAAGGCGCGTAACTGGACCGCCATCTGCCGGAGGGAATCGTCCACCCAGGTTGCCGTCACCGCGGAGTCGTCCCGAGCGCCGCGCAACATCAAGCCGCGCGTCAGGGCCTCCGGTCGATAGATCTCCGGTGTCGGGTCGACCGCGAGAGTCCCGAAGCCACGCCGCCGCTTTTCGATGGCCGCCGGAATGTCGAAGCGCATTTCACCGAGCTCGCGAAAGCCGGTTGCGAAATCCTTCTTGAACCGAAGGCGCTCGCCGTTGAGATCGAGGAGCGGCTCGTAGTCGGAGTTCACCGCGGCACGTGCCAGATATCCGTGCAACGCTCCTCGGCCGCCCAACTCCGCGGCATCGAAGGTCTCCTTGACCAGGGTCGGGAATCGGCGCAGATCCGCCGCGATCTCCGGTATCGACGTCACCGACCAATCGGGATCGTGGAGGCGCGTAGCCGCTCCGGCCACGACGATGATGTCGGCGTTCGAGCTGAGAAACACGCGATACGACGGAAAGGCGCGGTCGATCGATGCCAGCACCGACGACACGGCCACATCGTCGATCTCGTACAGGTGAAACCACTGCACAAAGATTCCGTCCGCCTGGAGCCGGCTTCGGACACGCGTGTAGAACTCGACCGTGAACAGACTGGACACGCCGCTGACCCACGGATTTGACGGCTCGGACACGACAAAGTCGAACCGCGGCCCCGTTGCGGCGAGAAAGGCGCGTGCATCATCATTCTCGAACGTCGATCGTCTGTCGTCGAAGACCCGTCGATTGCCTGGGTAGAACAGACGCGATCCGCGAATCATCTCAGGCTCGATTTCAATCGTATGCAGCCGTTCCAGGGCCGGATTGGCGAGCAGCATGTGCGAGGTGATGCCGGAGCCCTGTCCAATGACGGCGCCGACTTTCCCGCGCGGTGCATGGGCCAGCGTGAAGATCGGCAGGAACATCTGCGTCGACATGTCCTGGTCAAGCAGCAATTTCGGCGCGGATGAGTCGTAGGGTTGAATCCATTGCGGCGAGACCGACGCGTCGGGCTTTCCGTTGGTTGAGATGGTGAACAACCCGGTGGTATCGTCGGTCTCCTGGCGGACGCTCACGCTTGCCGTCCGACCGTCACGATAGAAGTAGTACCGATACCGCCGATCCAGATTCTCCCGTGTCGGCGGAGGGCCACTGGGCGCGATCCGTCCCTCAACGCAAAGAGCGCGGCACCGACCGTGATGTCGATCAGGCCTCCGCTGATCAACACCCACTTCAAACCGATCATCGGAACGAGCACGAGCGCCGCGATGCCGGCGCCCACGATCGACCCGATGGTGTTCACGCCGTAGACGGCGCCGATCGACCGCTCGCCTCCCCCCGTAGCGAGCAGGGTGCGCGTGATCAGCGGCAAGGTCGTTCCGGCGCAAAACGTCGCCGGCAGCATGATGACGAGCGTGATGCCGTACCGCACGAGCGAGTACTCGCGATACGCTCCGTCCGTCGTCTGCAACGTCGTGAGAAGCGCTGCTGTCCAGTCGAAGCTCAGGACATAGAGCGGCAACGTGGCGACGGCGGCGAGGCCCATCGCCCACTGCAGCCGCGCAAGTGTCGCGATCGGGTCCACTAGTCGATCGGCGCGCCGGCTAATCCACAATGCGCCAAGTGCGAGGCCGAGCACGAACGCCGACAGCATCAGCTCGAAGGAATGTGTCGCGCTCCCGTGCACGAGCGAGAGCATGCGTGTCCAGGCGATCTCGTAGAAGAAGCTCGAAAACGCAGTGGCAAAGCTGACGCCGAGCAACACCGTGCGCAGATGCGGCAGCCGCGCAATATGCTCGGCGGCCGGAACCGGAGTATTCGTCGCGCCGTTGGTGCTCTTGGCGTCCGACGACGGAACGCCAGGTGCCTGGCCGAATGCCCACGCGGGACGGACGAAGGCGATCAGAATCCCCGCCGCGACGAGCCCGTTCAGAAGCGCCGCCGTGCGTAGCGTCCCCGCAAGCCCGAACGCACCGATGAGCACAAACCCTTCGACGAGGGCGCCGATGGCCGCGCCAAAGCTGTTCGCGAAGTAGAGCACGCCGAGCCATGCGCCCGCGCGGCCAGGTCGATAGCGAATCGCGCCGGCCGTCATCAGCGGAAAGGTCGCGCCGAGGAGAATCGACTGCGGCAGAATCAATGCGGCGGAGATCGACCACATCGCCGCGGTGCTCGCGAGTCCCGGCGCGAGCGACGGCAACCAATGCTCGTACGCCGTGCGCGTCACCGCGACGAACAGGTCGTGGAACTGCAGGGCGATGAGTCCGATCACCCCTTCGGCGAGAGCATACCAGAGCAACGGCACTCGGATGCGCTCGCTCCATTTGGCGGTCAAGAGCGAGCCGATCGCCATTCCGCCGAGAAAAATGACGAGAACGATGATCTGCGCGTACGCGCTGTGACCGACGAGCAGGCTGATGTAACGAGCCCACACCGACTCGTAGATCAGGCCGGCGGCGCCGGAAAGGACGAAAAAGAACGCGAGTAGGAACACGGGCCGGGAAGATCCAGAGTGCTCCGTCATTCAGCAAGCCGTGAATTGGCAAGCGGTTGTGTCAGCACGAACTGATAAACACTTGAGGCAAGCAAGTACCCACTTGCTCCGACCGTCATGTCCGACTACGCTTCACGCCCCATGGAGATTCGCGATCGCATCCTTGACGCCGCCAAGCGCGTCTACGCCACGCACGGCTTCCGCGGCGCGACCACGCGCCTCATCGCCATCGAGGCCGACGTCAACGAAGTCACGATCTTTCGCACCTTCGGCTCGAAGGCCGCGCTCTTCGACTCGCTCATGCACTCGCACGTCGCGGCGTCGCCCGTTCCGGCGCTGCCCGGTGAGCCAGTGAATCCAGAGGCCGAGATCGTTCGTTGGTGTTCGTCGGTACTCGCGCACATGCGCGAACATCGGTCCCTGCTTCGCAAGTCGATCGGCGAACTCGAAGAGCGGCCGGATGACGCGGTGTCGATGTGCGAGGGTCCTCACTGCGCCGGCATGTTGCTCACCGACTACATCCTGCGACTGCAGGCCACTGGTCAGGCGGATGCCGACGCCGACATTCCGACGGCGGTCGCGATGCTCATGAGCTCACTCTTCGGCGACGCGCTGATGCGCGACATCATCCCCAACGGGTTCCCGCAACCCGCCGAGGCCGCGCCGGCGCGATACGTCCGGACCTTGCTCCGCGCGCTCGGTGTTCGCGTCATGGCCGAACGTCCGCGAGTTCGCTCGGTGGGCTGACACAAAAAGCTTTCTCCACCGTCTTTCAACAACATGATGACAGCGCATCGAACACATCGAACACTACGCGGGATCGCGGCGGCTCTCGGCCTCGCGGCACTGGTTGCAATGCCGGCGAACGCACAACAGCCGCGTACCGTTCATGTATCGCTCGCCGAAGCTCTGCAGCTTGCCGAATCGCGCAGCGAGGCAGTGGCAGTTGCTCGAGCCGGATTGACCCGCGCCACCGGCCAGCGTCTCGTCACCCGCAGTCAGGCGATTCCGCAGTTGAGCGGCACCGGCGGCTACACCAAGACTCTGAAATCGCAATTCGAGGGACTCTCCGGTCCTGCGCCCGACACCACCGGGCCAGCCTCGCTCTGTGCGCCTCGCATTCCGGCCAACGCGACTCAGGCTCAGCGCGATGCGGCCGTCGCTCAAGCAACGACCTGTCGATCCGGCTCCGGGTTCGACTTGAGCGGCGCTGGCTTCGGTGCGAAGAACCAGTGGCAGGTCGGCCTCAACGCCTCCTACAACGTATTCACCGGCGGACGAATTGCTGGGCAGACGCAGGCCGCCGTCGCGCAGGAACGTTCGGCATCGATCGAGGTCGAGGCGCAGCGCGCGCAGGTCAAGCTGGACATGGCGCAGGCCTATTTCGATGCCGCCCTCAACGACAAGCTCGTATCGATCGCGGCGGCGTCACTTGTTCAGACCGAGGATCTGTTGAAGCAAACCGAGCTCGGTCGCGAGGTCGGCGACGTCTCCGAGTTTGATGTGCTCCGCGCCCAGGTAACGCGCGACAATCAGCGGCCCGCCCTGATCCAGGCGAGGAGCAACCGCGACATCGCCTACCTACGCCTCAAGCAGTTGCTGGAGATGCCGCTCGACGATTCACTCGCGTTGTCAACGACACTGGACGACACGCCGCCCAGTGGCCCGCCGGACATTCCCGCTGCCGCCGCGGCTGGTGCGCGGCCGCCTGTCGCCGATCGAGCGCCCGTGCGCGAGCTCGAGCAAGCAGTCATCGCACAGGAAGGTTTGCTCAAAGCCGCCAAGGCGGAGCGGCTTCCGTCGTTCTCGGTCATCTCGGGATATCAGCGACTCTATTTTCCCAATACGTTCCTTCCGAATCTTGCGCAGGCGCGCCAGAACTGGACGGTCGGCGTATCGACGAACTTCTCGTTGTTCACCGGCGGCCGAATCCAGGGCAACACCCTCGTGGCGCAGGCCGGGCTCGATGAAGCCCGCCAGCGGTTGAAGCAGACCCGCGAGCTGACGGCGCTCGATTCGCGTGTTGCCCAAAGCCAGCTGGACCAGGCGCAAGCCGCCTGGTTGGCCAGCGCCGGCACCGCGGAGCAGGCACGTCGCGCCCTCGAGATCGATCAGCTCCGGTACAAAGAAGGCATTTCCACGCAAACGGACCTTGCCCAATCCCGCCTGCTCGTCGAGCAGGCCGGCGCCAACCGTGCGGTCGCGGCGCGCAATCTTGCCGTCGCCCGACTTCGCATGCAACTCTTGAACGATCTGCCAATCCAATCGGCATCCCGATGACTCCCCACCCTATTCGCCCCACCTCCCGCGCCGTCACGCTCGTCGCGGTCGCAACGCTCCTCTCCGTTCAGGCGTGCAAGCAGAACGATTCCGCCAACGCAGCCGCTGCGGAGTCCAAAGCGGCAGTGATGACGGTTGGACCCGAAAACATCGCCGTCGTCAAAGCGGAAGAGATCAAGAGCGGGCCCGCCCTCTCCGGATCGCTTTCGCCGGAGACCCAGGCAACGGTTCGCTCCGAAGTCAGCGGTGCGGTGCTCCAGACCTATGTCGAATCCGGCACACCGGTGCGCCAGGGCCAGGAGCTCGCCCGCATTGATGATTCGGGAATTCGCGACACTTATCTGTCCGCGAAGTCGGCCGTCACCACGGCCGAGAATACAGAGCAGATTGCCGAGCGTGAAGCACAGCGCGCCGAGACCCTCTCAAAGGCTGGCGCCATCGCCGACCGCCAGCGCGATCAGGCGCGCAATCAGTTGATCGGCGCCCAGGCGCAGCTCGCCGACGCGCGTGCTCGATTGGCGAATGCGCGGAAGCAGCTCGACAAGACGGTCCTCCGCGCGCCGTTCTCCGGCGTGGTCAGTGCGCGGATGGTCAACGCCGGCGACTTCGTCGCCCCCGGAAATCCGGCGTACACGATCATCAACCCATCGACGATGCGCCTCGAGGCGTCGGTGCCGGCCGAGGCGCTGTCCGCCATTCGACAGGGAGCCCCGGTGGAGTTCAGCGTCAACGGCTATGCGACTCGTCGTTTCATTGGACGAATCTCGAGCATCAACCCCGTCGCCGATCCGTCAACGCGACAGGTGCGAGTGATCGTGACGATTCCGAATCAGGGCGGCACCCTGGTTTCAGGCTTGTTCGCAGAGGGCCGCGTGTCGGCCGAGTCGCGTACCTCGCCGGTCGTTCCCGCCGCCGCCGTCGACGAGCGCGGCGTGAGGCCAATCGTCGTCCGTCTCAAAAGCGGCAAAGTGAGTCCGACCGAAGTGGTGCTCGGAATCCGCGACGCGAGCACGGAGACGGTCGAGATCAAATCGGGACTGACGCCGGGCGACACCGTGCTGCTCGGTGCGGCGCGCGGCATTTCCGCCGGGACGATCGTAAAAGTCTCGGCGCCTGGCGACGTGAAGAAATAGAGGAACACTCCATGGTCATTTCCGATTTTGCCATCAAGCGCCCACTCGTGACCGTCGTCACGATGGTCGCGCTCGTGATCTTCGGTCTCTTCGCGCTGATGAAGCTGAAGACCGACGAGTTTCCCGATGTGGCGCCGCCGTGGCTGACTGTCGCGGTCGTCTATCCCGGCGCGTCGCCAGACGGGGTCGAGAAGGAAGTGCTCGATCCGATCGAGGAGCAGGTCGCGTCAATCGCGGGCGTGAAGCGCATCATGAGCAAGGCGTATGACGGGTACGCGCTCCTCATGATCGAGTTCCAGTTCGACAAGGATCTCAACGAGGCCTCGCAGGATGTCCGCGACGCCATCGCGAGCGTGCGGATCAATCTGCCGACGGAGATGGAAGAGCCGATCGTGCGAAAGTTCAACGACACCGACCGTCCGATCGTGTCGCTCGCGTTGTCGTCGGTCTCATTGTCCCCGGCTGAGCTGACCCGGCTGGCCGACCCTGGGGTCACGCGTGAGTTGCGCTCGGTCGGCGGGGTGTCCGATGTGCAGGTGTTCGGCAAAGTGGTGCGCGAGCTGACCGTCGAAATCAAACCCGACCGTCTTCAGGCATTGGGGGTGGGCATCGGGCAGGTGGTGCAGGCGATCATGCTGCAGAACCTCGCCGCGCCGGTCGGGGCCATCAACGGAGCACTCGACGAGCGATCGATTCGCCTCAGGGGCCGCCTGGAGAACGCCGGTGAGTTCGCCAACCTGGTGGTCTCGGACCGCAACGGCCGGCTCATTCGCCTCGGCGAGGTTGCCGACGTGAAGGACGGAACGGCCGAGCCGCGGACGCTCGCGCTCTTCGACAGCCGCGAGGCGGTCGGCATCGACATCAAGAAGATGAAGGGCTTCAGCACCACCGACGTCTCTGCGCGGTTGATCGATCGCGTCAACCAGGTGAAGAAGACCTTGCCGCCAGGTACGACGATCGATGTCATCAAGAATGCCGGTGAGCGGGTCGACCGAGCCGTGTTGAACGTCGAGGAATCGCTGCTGCTCGGCGCACTCCTCACCGTGCTCGTCGTCTTCCTCTTTCTAAACTCGTGGCGGTCGACGGTGATCACTGGCGTCGCGCTACCTATTTCGGTGCTCGCCAGTTTCATCGCCGTCTGGGCGCTCGGCTTCCGGCTCGAGACGATGTCACTGCTCGGCCTTTCGTTGGCGATCGGCATTCTCATCGACGACGCCATCGTCGTCCGGGAGAACATCGTGCGCCACGTCGAGATGGGGAAAGACCACTACACCGCCGCACGAGAGGGCACCGCCGAGATCGGACTCGCCGTTGCGGCAACCACGTTCTCGATCCTCGCGGTCTTCGTTCCGATCGGGTTCATGACGGGGATCAGCGGTCAGTGGTTCAAACCGTTCGCGCTGACCATCGCCAGCTCGGTCGCCGTGTCGCTGTTCGTGTCCTTCTCGCTGGACCCGATGCTCTCCGCGTACTGGGCCGATCCGCACAAGCAAGAGCATGAGAAGAGCTGGATCACGAAGAAGCTCGACACGTTCAACCACTGGTTCAACAGCCAGGCGGAGAACTACAAGAAAGTGATCGGATGGGCACTCGACCACCGCGCCGCCATGGTATCGATTGCGGTCCTCAGCTTCTTCGCATCGTTCCTGCTACCGGTGAATGGATTGAGCGGCCTCGCCGTCGCCGTCGCCGGGATCGGCGTACTAGTGTGGGGAATGACCCACCGAGGGCTGGGACGGCCGGTTCGAGCCGCGCTCATCATCGGCGGCCTCGTCGTGTTCATCGTCCCGTGGATGCCGAACGTCATTCCGCCCGTGCGCAAGGTCGGAACGGCATTCTTCCCCGAGGATGACCGCTCGGAATTCATCGTCAAGATCGAGACGCCTCCGGGCTCGAACCTCGATTACACGCGGCTGAAGGCGGACGAAGCGACTCGCATCATCAAGCGCCACAAGGATGTGCGGTACACCTACGCGACGCTCGGCGAAGGCACGAGCGGCGCCGTCGACAATGGCAACATCTACGTCAAGACCACGCCGAAGAACGAGCGCAGCCTGTCGGTCGCCAAAATCGCCCAGCAATTGCGAACGGAGCTCGGACGAGTCGCCGGTGCGACGGTGACCATCTTCGAGAGTGACTTCGGCGGCGGCTTCAAGCAGATCGTGGTCCAGGTCCGCGGAAATGAAGTTGGTCCGTTGAACGAAACCGCCATCAAGCTGCGCGACACCATCCAGAAGATTCCCGGCGCGGTCGACATCGGTCTGTCGAGCAAGGGGCTCAAGCCCGAGGTCGAAGTGGAGCTCAAGCGCGGCGTCGCGGGATCCCTCGGCGTCACCGCCGGCCAGATCGCGCAATCCCTGCGTCCGGCGTTTGCGGGAATCAAGGCTGGCGACTGGGTCGATCCGACCGGAAAGACGCGCGAGGTCCGCGTCCGTCTCTCGCCGGAGTCGCGGAGTCGGGCGGCGGATATCTCGCAGATTCCCCTCGTTGTCGCCGGACCGAACGGCGCGCCGACGACCGTTCCGCTTGGCGAGGTCGCGACCATCTCGCAGGGAACGGGGCCCGCGATCATCGACCATCTCAACCGGCAGGCCGTCGTCAATGTCGAGCTCAACGTCTCCGGTCGAGCGGCGGGCGACGTCACCAGTGACATCCAGAAGATCATCGCCGGTATGCGCCTTCCGCCCGGCGTGAACATCACGATCGGCGGCGACGCCGAATCGCAAGCGGAGGTCTTCGGAGCGATCTTCAGCGCCTTAGGCCTCGCCGTTCTGCTGATGTATCTCATCCTGGTGGTGCAGTTCGGGTCGTTCGTCGATCCGATCGCCATCATGATGTCGTTGCCGTTGTCTTTGATCGGCGTCATGCTGGCACTGGCGATCAGCGGGTTGACGATCAATCTCATGTCTCTCATCGGCGTCATCCTGCTGATGGGGCTCGTGGCGAAGAACGCGATCCTCCTCATCGACTTCGCCAAGTGGGCGCGCGAGGACAAGGGACTACCGCTTCGCGAGGCGCTCATCGAAGCGGGAGCGATCCGGTTGCGACCGATCCTGATGACGACGTTCGCGCTCATTGCCGGCATGCTTCCGGTGGCGCTCGGCAGCGGCGATGGCGCGCAGTTCCGGTCGCCGCTGGGTGTCGCGGTGATCGGCGGTGTCATCACATCGACGTTCCTCACGCTGCTCGTCATTCCGACTGGCTACGAGATTCTCGACGAGGTTCGTCAGTGGGTCTCCGGGAAGTTTGGAATGACGCCGAAGCAGATGACCGCGGAGCACCGGGTGCCGGTCGTGGCGGAGGGTGCGGACTGATACGGTGGTGGATTGGTGGATTGGTGGATTGGTGAATTGGTGGATCAGTGAGGGGGGGGAGCCAGAGGGTGGGCTCCCTCTTTCTCGTCACCAACCCACCATCCCACCATCCCACCAATCCACGTCTTAGATTGTCAGTCGACCTCCACCCACCCCACCCGTGATCGTCTACCTCAACGGCCAGTTCATTCCGCTCGAAGACGCCAAGATCTCCGTCCTCGATCGCGGCTTTATCTTCGGCGACGCGGTATACGAGGTCTGGCGCGCCGTCGGCGGCCAGCTCTTCGAGCCTGATCGCCATCTCGCTCGCCTTGCCTCGGGACTCAAGGATATTCACATCGCGCCCCCGCCGGACTCCAAGCGGGACGGATTGATGAAGATCTCCGCCCGCTTGATGCGCGAAAACGGCTTTACCGCTGAGGCATCGCTGTTTCTCGAGATCAGCCGTGGTACCGCGCCTCGGGCGCATGCGTACCCGAAACCCGCTGTCGCGCCAACGGTCTTCATCATGGCCTCGGCGTTCCAGCCGCCAGAGGACCTGCGCGCCCGCGGCGCGGCGGTCATCTGCATCGACGACGTGCGCTGGAATCGCTGCAACGTGAAGACGACACAACTGCTTCCGAACGTCATGGCGAAACAGGAGGCCGCTGAGCACGACGCGCTCGATGCGATCTTCGTGCGCGATGGTCTGTTGACCGAGACCTCGCACGCCAACGTCATGGCGGTATTCGATGGCGCCGTCTGGACCCACCCGATCAACGGACACGTGCTACCCGGTGTCACCCGGGAGGTCGTGCTCGAGATCGCGTCGTCGATGGGCATCACCGTCCGCGAGAAGCCGATCCCCAAGGCTGATCTTCCCAAGGCGACGGAGGTCTTTCTCACGGGCACGCTGAGCGACGTGATGCCGATCGTGACGGTCGACGGGAGAAAGGTGGGCGACGGCAAGCCTGGCCCGATTTCGCGCAAATTGTTCGAGGCATTGCGAGAACGACTCGACGCCGTCGGATCGGCGACCGCTCGGGCCTGAGTCCCGCCTATGGCGTGGGATCCATCGGCGGCGCTGCCGATCATCGATCGCCTTTGGTGGTATGCATCGCTTGCCACCACTGGCATCATCACCGAGGAGCCGACCGCGATCATCGGCGGACTCGCGGCGCACGATGGGCATATCCGGCTTCTGACCGCCGGCTTCTCCGTTTCGATCGGCACCTGGGGCGCCGACATCATTCTCTACTATCTCGGTCGGTGGCGCGGCGACTGGATCCGTCAGAAGTTTCCCAGCACACGCCGCGTCATCCTCCGCACCTTCAAAATTGTTCGCCGGCATCCGTGGCGCTCGTCACTTGCCGTCCGCTGGGCCTTTGGCCTGCGGCTGACTTTGCCGATCGCTTGCGGCGCAGCGGGAATTCCGATCGCCGCCTACCTGATTGGAAGCGCGATCAGTGCTGTGACATGGGGCTACACGTTCACGCTGCTCGGATGGGGCTTTGGCGAGACCACCCTGCTCGTGCTCGGACACGTGAAACGCTACGAGAAATACCTCGTGCTCGTGATTCTGGTCGCGTCGCTCGCCGTTCTGATCGTGATGCGACGGCGGCACGTCGAGAACAAGGCGGTGGAGGTCCTGGCGAGGGGCGATGAGGAAGTGCCGCCCGCGATCACCGGCGAGACCCCGTTTACCTAACTCGATCTCGCCGCATCCGCCGCGGCCTCGAGCAGCATCGTCCACGCCCGCGTCACATGCTCTCGCGTGGTGCGGATGTTTCCCACCGATAGCCGAATCGCGTACCGCCCGCGCACTCTCGTATGCGAGAGAAAGACCTCGCCGCGTTCGTTCACCATGTGCATGACCCGTTCGGTCAACCGGTCGGCATCCTCATCGAGCATTCCCGCGGGCGCGCACCGAAAGACGACGAGCCCGAAATGCACCGGTGCCACGACCTGCCAGCCGACCATCTCCGCGACGCGGGTGGCGAACTCCGTGGCGATCTCGCAGTGATCGCGGATGCGCGCCGCGAGTCCGTCGACGCCAAACGCTCGAATGACCATCCACAGCTTGAGCGCCCGAAACTTGCGGCCGAGCTGCACGCCGTAGTCCATGTAGTTGACGACGTCCTCATCCTCGCGCGTCGTGAGGTACTCGGGTACCAGCGAAAAGGCTCTGGACAGAACCTCGGGCCGGCGCACGTACAACACCGAACAATCGAACGGCGTGAACAGCCACTTGTGCGGATTGACGACGAACGAATCCGCCCCACTAACGCCGGCCAGCGTCTCACGCTTCTCCGGCAGGATGGCCGCGACTCCGGCGTACGCCGCGTCGACATGGAGCCAGACGCCGTGAGCCTGGCAGATGGCCGCGATCTCACGTACAGGGTCGATGCTCGCGACGCCGGTCGTGCCGACGGTAGCGACGCAGGCCATCGGCCGCGCCCCGGCGGCGATGTCGGTTGCCATGGCCTGTCGAAGCAGATCGCCGCGCATTCGATACTCGTCGTCGCAGCCGATCTTGACGACGTTCGCGGAGCCGATTCCCAGCGCAAGCGCGCCCTTCTCGATCGACGAGTGCGCGTGCTCCGAGGTGTAAACCCTGAACGCGGGGAGGTCCGAACGACCTGCCATCCCGAGCTCGCGAATCTTCAGTTCTGGACGCGCCTCGCGCGCCGCGGCGAGAGCGAGCATCGACGACATCGATGCCGTGTCGGTCATCATGCCGAACCAATCCGGGTCGAGCCCCAGCATCTGGCGCAACCACCCCGTCACCACCTGCTCCAGCTCCGTCGCTGACGGCGATGTCTTCCACAGCATTGCTTTCACGTCAACGGCGGCGCTCAGCAATTCGGCCACGATGCCAGGAACGGACGACGACGTCGCGAAATAGCCGAAGAAACCAGGATGGTTCCAGTGCGTGAGCCCCGGCGCGATCACGTTCTCGAAGTCCGAGAGAATGGCGTCCATCGTCTCCGGGCTCCGCGGCGGGGCGAGCGGAAGCTTCGTGCGGATCTCGCCGGGCGCCACCCTGGGCAGCACGTGGTAGCGCTCGGGCTCCTTCAGATAGCGCGCGATCCACTCCAGCGCGCGGTCGCCGCTGTCGCGGAGATCGTCGATGCTCAAGTCGCCGGTGAGAGGCACGGGACGAGTCTCGCTCATCGCCACCGAAATAACTTGAGAGCGAGCCAACCGCACCCGAGCGTCCACACGGCGAGCACGGCCAGCTCCGGCGCAACCGCGGCCCACCCGTCCCCGCGAAGCATCGTCGCCCGAAGCGCGTCATTCGTCGCCGTCAACGGCAGCGCCTTGATGAACGGTTGCGCGACCCGCGGAAAATTCGCAGAGGAGAAAAACACGCCGGACAGAACCCACATCGGAGCCATCGCCGCGTTCATCAATCCTGACGCCCCTTCGATCGTCTGTGCCCGCGAGGCGATGAGGAGTCCCAGGCCGCCGAAGCCGAGCGCGGCCATCAGGACGATGACCGTCAACTGAAGGAGCGACCCGCGCATCGGAACCCCAAAGACCGCCACGGCGAATCCGAGGACGACCGCGACTTCGACGATCAGGAGACCAAGCCGCGAGATCACGAACGCCATGAGGTATTCGGAGCGCGACATCGGCGTCGCGACCAATCGCTTGAGCAGCTTTTTCCGGCGGGCGTCGACGATCGCAAAGCCCAGACCCCAGATGCTGCCACCCATGATGTTCATCCCGAGCAAGCCGGGAATCACGAAATCGATGTATCGCGATCCGGCTTCGCGCACGAGCGAGTCGCGCGCCGTCAGGGGATCTCGTCGCCCAGCTCCTCGCTGAATGGCGTCGTTGACAAGGAGGCGTGCCGTCCGCGCGTCCGGCCGCGTGTCGTCAAACCGATAGTCGACCACGCTGCCTCTGCCTGGTTGCACGATGAGCGCGACGGTGCCGGTCCGCATCGCGGCCAGTCCGCTGTCGAGGGTCGGCACGGCGTCGACCGCGAGCGCCTTTGAGTGGCGTAGCCAGGAGATCACCGAATCGCTGTTCCCGACTTGAACGACGCCGACCCGAACGATGTCGGCGGGCTTGTTCCGGAACGCGATGCCCAACCCGATCGCCAGCAGCACGGGAAAGGCGAATGTCCAGAACACCGCTTCTGGCTCGCGCAAAAATTCCCGCAGCCGCACGCTCGACAACTCGCGGAGCGACGAGTGGGGTTTGGTCGGCGACGGATTACTCATCGCGAAGCTGGCGTCCGGTGAGCGCGACGAATACGTCCTCGAGCGTCGCGGAATGCGTCGTGAGCTGCGACATCTCCAGCCGTCGCTCGGCCAGCGCGGCGAGGAGTGCCGGCACGGCGCGGTGAAGTTCCGCCACGCGAAGTTCGTAGCCGCCGTCGAAAGTGCGAACGTCGCGCACGCCGCCGAGCGATCGCAACACGTCGATCGGCAGCGCGCCGGCCTGACCGTCACCGAGGCGGAACTCCACGACGTGCTCCGCGCCGAGCGACTCGATCAGCTGCCGCGGACTGCCCAACGCGATGATCTTGCCGTGATCGACGATCGCGACGCGATCGCAAAGAACCTCCGCTTCGTCCATGTAGTGCGTCGTCAGGACGGTGGTCTTTCCCGTCGCCTTGAACTCTTCGATGAGATCCCAGAGTTGTCGCCGCGATTGAGGGTCGAGTCCCGTCGTCGGCTCGTCGAGAAACAGCAGCTCCGGGTCACCGACGATCGAACAGGCGAGCGCGAGCCGTTGCTTCTGTCCGCCCGAGAGCTTGCCGACGCGAGCGTCGCGCTTCTCCTCGAGCTGCACGCGCGCGATCACCTCGTCGATGTCGCTGCCCCGCTTGTAGAAGCTGCGAAAGAGCCGGAGAGTCTCCGTGACCGTGAGCTTTTCGCCAAGCTGAGTCTCCTGAAGCTGAACGCCGAGACGCTCGCGGAGCGCCTTCTCGTCCCGTTCCCACGATAGGCCGAGCACCGTGACATCGCCCTCATCCTGATCGAGGAGGCCCTCGCAGATCTCGATCGTCGTCGTTTTCCCCGCGCCGTTGGGCCCGAGAAGGCCGAAGCACTCGCCGGAGGCAATCTCGAGATCGAGGCCATCAACGGCCACCACATCCACGTAGCATTTTCGAAGGCCGTGAACAGCGAGCGGAACAACTGGCGTCGTCATGGGGTGGTCATGATAGCCAATCGGCTTCGTTCTGGCGAAACCAACGTCACGGGCGAACGTTAGGAGATTCCTACCCGTCTCCAACATGGTCTTCGGCCTTCTCTGCCTCGGCGCCCTGGGGTCTCAGGCACAACAACCGCCGCAGGTGGGCAGGCCGGTGCCTCCCGTCACGACGATCGTCAAGGACAGCACCACCGACACGACGAAGAGCCGCAACGCCGGCCGGCGGATCGGCGTCACCACCGCGATGGCCGCCAGCGCGTTCAAGGACGCCGGCACTCGCGCTCTGTTCGAGATGGCCCGCCGAACTCGTCTGTCGCAGGACTCCACGCTGCGCAACTACGACGCGATCGCTCGCCAGCGGGTGTCGGTCGATCTCGGGATTGGCAACGCGGGGCGAGAGCATCTGTTGTTCAGACAGGAGGTTGCCGCACGCGTCCAATGGCAGCATGACGTCGGCGCCTGGATCGACATGACGGGTGCGCGCGTCGGCATACCGATGGCGTCCAAGCCGGACGAAATCAATGCGATGTTGGGGGATCTCTCGCGGATGTCGCCGATTCCGTACTTCCCCGGCGCAGACGCCCTGTGGGTTGGCGGAGGTGATGGCGTGGCCCGTGTCGAGGCGAACGAGCGCGACATCGTCAACCCGCTCGCCGTCGGATCCGAGGCCTACTACACTTTCGCCTCCGGTGACTCCATTCGGTTCACCCTGCAGGATGGAACGACGATCTTCCTGCGAGAGATCGCGATGCGGCCTCGCTCGCCGAAATGGAATCTCGCCGTCGGATCACTCTGGTTCGACGCCAATGGGCAGCTTGTCAAAGCCGTGTACCGGCTCTCGACACCGATCGACATCTGGGCCGCGGCCGCGGAGGATCAGTCGGATCCGAACAAGAACGACATGCCGCCGGCCATCGTTACCGGATTCTTTTCGCCGATGACCGCCCAGATCACGGGAGTCGCGATCGAATACTCGCTGCACGGACAGCACTGGCTGCCGCGCATGCGTTCGATGACGGGCAGCGCGCAACTCCTTTTCGCGAAGGTCCCGCTGCAGATCGATCAACGGTTCGAGTATACGAGCGTCAACGGCCCGGACAAGTTGGCGCAGATCGATACGACCCGGCTTCCGCCACTCACCCAGCGCGAGACGAACCTGGCGCGGCGCGACAGCATTCGAGCGGCGGACAGCACGCGACGGGTCAGAACCGGAGGATTGACGAGTGGCGCACGTGCCGCCGAAGCCGCCGACCAACGGCGCCGCGCCGATTCGATTCAGGCCGGCAACGAGGCTCGCAACGACGCGCGCGATAAACATAGACACCTGGAGGCAGTTGCCGATTCGCTCGATCGCGGGTTGCCCGCGACCGGGCTCACGCCGGGATCGCGGGCGGCGTTGGAGTGCGACAGTGCCGGCGTGCACACCGCCTTCGTGCGCCGATTCGCGACGCGGATGCCGGTGGCTGTTCGCATCCCTTGCGATCTCAACAAGCTGATTCATTCACCGGATCTTCCCGCGTCCATCTACGATCCGGGCGAATCGCTGTTCAGCACCAAGGACCGCGACGAAATGATGGGAAGGGCGCTCGACATGGCGGCCCAGGCACCGATCTCCTTCGGGGCGCTGCCGCGGGCCTCGTATGCCTGGGGACTCCCGATGACGCGCTTCAATCGCGTCGAAGGTCTTTCCACCGGCATTCAGGTCGAGCAACAGCTCGGAGGCGGTCTGAGTGCCGGCGGCTCGTTCCGATTCGGGTTCGCGGACAGGAATCCAAACATTGAGCTCACCGGCGCGCAGACGAATCTCACCAAAACGATTCGCTTGACCGGATACCATCGCCTCGTGTCGGCGAGTGACTGGGGGAACCCGCTCAGCTTCGGCAGCTCGTTCGCCGCGCTCCTCTTTGGCAAGGACGAAGGCTTCTACTACCGCGCCACCGGCGCCGAGGCGACCTGGAGCCGTGGCGTGAATTCCAAGGTCGAGTGGCGCCTCTTCGCCGACGACGAAAGGACCGCAAGTGCGGAGACGCAATTCTCGGTCGCGCACTTCTCGGCGCATGACACCTTCCCGTCCAACATCATCGCCACCAAAGGCACCTACGTCGGCGGCGGGCTGCACCTCGTCCACAATCACGGCCTCGACCCTCGTGGCTTCCGCACGTTCTCGGACGTCCGCGCCGAAGTGGTCAAGGGAGACTCGCTGTACGGGCGCGCGGCCGGCGAGCTCACCATGTCCGAGGGAACACCCTTCAAGACGGCCGTCGGCCTCACGCTTTCCGCCGGCAGCTCGGTCGGCCGCCTCCCGATTCAGCGCCTCTGGTATCTCGGCGGCACCCAGACCGTACGGGGCCAGAGCGCCGACGTCGCGCAAGGCGGAAACGCGTTCTGGCTGACCCGGCTGGAGCTGGGGCGGGACAGAGGAGGCCACCGGTCAGCTCTCTTCGGTGACCTCGGCTGGGTCGGCGATCGGAACCATCTCAATGCCGTTGGCCGTCCCATGAGCGGTGTCGGCTACGGAGAGTCTATGCTCGACGGAATCCTCCGGTTCGATGCCGCGCGTGGACTGTATCCGCGCAAACAGTGGAAGTTCGATTTCTACCTCGAGGCGAGATTCTGATCGACACTCCGAATCGCGATCAGGCTGATATCGCACAACACATTATTCGAAGTTCTCACAGAGTTGTTTTGAACTCCTAATGAGCATTCTTGAGTGACGTAAATCACTGGGCGCTGATTGCGAAACGCGGCACCTTGCCCGCGAGCCGCGACGCTCAACGAGATCCCACCATGCCCCAGCGCGGTAACCGCCTGTCACGCAATGAGTTGGTTCTGACGTTTGCTCTGGCATGTTCATGGCCCAACTGCTAGGGTACTAGTAGGCATACCGGGCGGCGCCAGCAACACGGCGGCGCTCCGGGGTACCAGTAAGCGGTGCCATCATGAGCTTCGATTCCGCCCCCAATGCTCGCACGTTTGCCGCGGTGCTCGGCTGGCAGAGCCGCGTGCGCGTCATTGTCGCGTGTGTCTATGCCGCCGCGACCATGGGCTTGCAAGCGGTTGGCATGCTCCAGGGCAGTATCGCGTCGATTGGCGCGACGCTCGGCGTCTATGTCGCAATCACGCTGCTGATGACAGCGCTCGCGCAGCGGATGCACGAGAAAATCGAGATCCCAGTCGCGATCTCGATTCTCGCCGATCTCGGATTCCTGTTCGCCGTGACGAGTGTGACGTCGGTGCCCGCGTACTACAGCCGCGTCCTGATCCTCTCGTTCTTCATCGTCCACATCTCGGAGACCTATTTCGGGCGCGCCCACGCGATGTTGGCGTTGATCGCCGCCGCCCTCGGGTATGTCGGGCTGGTCGCGACCGCGATTCGGGGCGGCGCGACGCTCGTATTCGGCGAATCGCTCTGGTCAGTCCTTGCGTTCTGGGCGACGGGATCCGCCCTGGTCCTCCACTACGGCGAGATTCAGCGTCGGCTCACCAAGATCGTCGCCCTCTTCGAGCGCGCCGAAGAGGGCGACTTCACGCAGACCTACGACATCCAGAACGATCGTTTTCCCGATGCGATCACGAAGGTCGGCCGCGCCTACAATCGTGTCCAGATCCAGCTCGCCGAAATGGTGCTGAACGATGCGCTGACCGGCTGTTTGAACCGTCGTGGATTCGATCAGGCGCTCGCGCGCGAGATTGCGCGTGCCTCGCGGGCCGGGAGCGATCTGTCGCTCCTGGCAATCGACCTCGATCACTTCAAGAAGGTCAATGACACCTTCGGCCACATGGGCGGCGACTGCGTGCTGCGCGAGTTCGGCGCCCTGCTCTCGCAGGCGGCGCGCGCCGGCGACATGGTGGCGCGGACGGGCGGTGAAGAGTTCTCGATCCTGCTACCCGACACCGGAAGCCAGGGGGCGGTCAATCTTGCCGAGCGGCTCTGCGACCGGATTCGCCGGCACAGCTTTCTGGCCAATGGCAAGCAGGTCGGGATTACGGCCAGCATCGGTATCGTGTCCGCGCGCCCGGGCCGTGGCGAAAGTGACGCGAACCTGAAGCTCCGCGCGGATGAGGCACTCTATGCCGCGAAACACGCTGGCCGCGATTGCGTGCGCGTTTGGGAGTCCCACTCGCTCGAAACGGCGAGGCCGGTCGTCAAAGCGTAGATAGTGGGACAGTGGGATCGGTGTTCTAGTGAAAGGCGACAGTTCCTAGTCCACCAATCCACCAATCCACCATCCCACCTCTCTTACCGCCCCTTTCTCGACACCTTGATCTTCCCCATCCGCGTCTCGGGCGCCGGTTTGATGATGATGTCCACGTCTCGGCCCAGTCGCGCGAGAATCCGCAGCATCCGCTCCACCGAGAACCCGCGGAGCTTGCCGCTCACGATCAGCGACAGCTGTGACGGCGCGTCTCCGGCGAGGTAGGCCGCCTCGATCTGGGTCAGCTGACGTTCCTTGAGGATGTTCGCGATCTCCTTCGCGAGCGTCTCCTTCGGAATCATCTGATCTTCGCTGGTGCGTTCCCAGACGCGGGATGATTGAGCTTTGGCCACGGTCGACTCGGGATGAAAAAGGGAGACCTGCAGCGGACAATCGGAGGCGCCGGCATGTACATCCGGCTACCCACCGACACTCATTCAGATATGCTGTCGCGCCGGTGTGTTCGAATAGGGGGAGTAATCGTACAATGCGCGGGGGCGATGCGAAAGTGTGACCACCCGCCGGCTCGTGGCACGGGCCGGGGCGGCCCATGACGCGCCCCGCCGCGCACCGCGCCTTGACGGGCGGCAGCGAACCCTTTCGCTCGCGGAGGCGTCAGAGCGAATACAGGTCGATCACCGTACATTAAGAAGAAGAAGGACGCGGTGCCGGATGTTATCCGGCACCGCGTCCTGTCCCCGACCGATTCATGACGAACTTCGCCGAACATCTTCAGGAAGCGCTCGGCCCCGGCTACGAGCTGGAGCGCGAGCTTCTGGGTGGCGGCATGAGTCGAGTCTTCGTGGCGAAGGATCGCTCGCTGGGTCGAACGATCGTCGTCAAGGTGCTGCCGCCCGACCTCGCGGCCGGCGTCAATCGAGACCGGTTTCGGCGCGAGATTCAATTGGCGGCGCAGCTGCAGCACCCGCATATCGTCCCGCTCTTGTCGGCGGGTGAGCACGGCGAGCTCCTCTGGTATACCATGCCGTACATCGACGGCGAATCACTGCGCGCAGCGATCGAGAGACAGAAGGCTTTCTCGGTACGTGACGTCTCGCGAATTCTTCATGACGTCGTCGATGCCCTTGCTCACGCACACACGCGGGGCATCGTCCACCGCGACATCAAACCCGCGAACATCCTCACCCAGGGCTCCCACGCGCTCGTCACCGACTTCGGCGTCGCGAAGGCGCTCAGCGCCGCGCTGCCGGGCGTGGGCATCACCACCGCCGGCATGGCCATTGGGACGCCGTCGTACATGGCGCCCGAGCAACTGGCCGGCGATCCGGCGGCCGACCATCGCATCGACCTCTACGCCGTGGGCCTGTTGGCGTACGAGCTGCTCAGCGGCGAGTCGCCCTTTGCCGGACCTTCGCCGAGGGAGACGATGGCGGCTCAGCTCATGCGCAATCCCACGCCGCTGCATGAAGTGAATCCCGCGGTGCCAGCAGGGCTGTCATCGCTCATCATGCGCTTATTGGCCAAGGAGCCCGATGAGCGGCCGGCGACAGCGGACGCGGTGCTCGAGGAGCTTGACTCGCTGACGATCATCGGTGGAGCAACACCGACGAAAGGCGGCATCATGGCCGCACCGGCCAGATCGCTGACGCGGGTTTTCGCCGCGATCGGTCTGTTGGCCGTCATTCTGATCGTCACGTTGTTTGCGCTGCGTCCGAGCGCCGCCACGATCGCGCAGCGCAGAGCGGAGCACGACCGACATTTGGCGGACAGTCTGAAGCGCCTGGAGCTCGCCGCTCTGCCGCCGGTCGCGCCGCCCATGCTCTCGCACCAGGACTCTGTCGCGATCGCCGAGAAGGTGAACAGACAGGTGCGCGCGGCACGGTTGCGCGATTCCGTGGCCCGCGCCCGGCTTCAGGATTCCCTACAGCGCGCCGAGGAGAAAAAGGCACGCGACTCGCTGTTCAAAGCGTACGGGGCTCAGTCCACGGCAACCACCAAGCGGCGTGTCGTCGTTGTCGAGCCCCGTCCGAGCCCCCGCTGGCCGCAGGCGGACCAGATAGGTCGCGCGGTCGCCGACAGTCTGCGATCGATGCTGAGCAAGCGTCCCTATGTGGTCGTGAATCCGGACTCCGTACGCGCCATGCGACTGCAGTTCAACACCGGCAACGAGTTGGCTAGTGCGCTGTCGAGCGATCTTCTGATCTTGATCCGGATCTATGAGCGACCGCCGCGCCGCGGAACGACCGATCCCGATTCGGTAACGCTGCAGGTCGCGGCCTACGATCTCACCGCAAAGGCACAGTACCGCCAGCGCACGTTGCCCGCCGCCCCGCTGTGGACGGCGCGTCAAGCAATACTGGCACCGCTCGAGGCGATTCTTCTCCAGACCGTGGGCGCGCTCGACGAGATGTCTCGCGCACCGCGGAGCGTCGCGGGCACCCCCGACGCACAGCCGAGTCTCATTCCGATCGGCCCGCTTCCAGGCCGCGGAGGCTTTGAGATTCGGACCGGACCGCCCATCAAGAAGCCGCCGCTCGAACGCTGACCGCGAGAAGTCTTACTTTCCTGCATGAGACCTCCGCTCCGATGCGTCGCCTTGACGGTGCTCCCGATGACAGTGGTAATGTCCCTCGCCGGTTGCCGCATCGAAAAGGTGCGATCCGCGGACACCACTACCGTCGGCAGTGAACCTGGCCCGGGCATCAATGCCTGCGGCATCACGCCAGGATCACGAGTGAGCGAAGACGGCATCGGAATTCTCCGTATCGGTACGCCCCTGGACGCGGTACGCGCGAGTTGCGCGATCATCTCCGAGCATATCGGCGCCAACGATACGCCCCTCGTCGCGCGGGTCGATCTCGGCCTCGACACAGCCACCGCGGAATTCGTCGGCGGCATTCTACGGCGGATCACGCTCCACCATCAGGCGTACCGCACCGCCGACTCGCTCGGCGTCGGAACGCGCATCACGAGATTGCTGAATCTCCGATCGGCGACCGGTCTGACCGAGCGCAATCGCCTTTACGCCGTGTCGCCCGCCTATTGCGGATTGCGGTTCATGCTCGTGGATCCGGCCCCGCGTTCTTCATCCGCGCCGAACGGCCGCGGGGCGTTGAGACGCCTTGCAGGAGAGACCCAGGTGCGCGAGCTCGAGATTGTTGGATGCACAAAACGTCGGTGAGCCACCGAGCCATCGAAGCGGTAGCCTGACGGCAAACAACAACAGCGTCGCAAGCCATCGCGACGCTGTTGCTGTTTCCACCCCCGGAAAACCACCCCTCCGCCCACCGCGAAGGGCCCTACAAGTTTGTCTAGCGACCACCACGCGGTCTTGAGCCGCCGAAGACGCCCGTCGGCAGCGGCATTGAGGGCATCCTGACGATGCCCGTCGATGGCGGCATTCTCATGCGACCGATTCCATTCGGATTGCCCCCGTAGACCGGACGGCTTTGCGGACGCCGCATTCCGCCGCCTGAACGTGGATCGCAATTGTCGCCGTCCACCACTCCGCCGCGAATGATCGCGCCGAAGATTCCGCCCCAGCCCGAGCCGCCGTCGGTCGTTCTGCCAGTGCCACGACCAATTCCGCCGGCGAGAATCGGACCCTGATCTGACCCGGACGATTGCGTCGTCTGGGGAACGGGCCGCGGAACCGCGGGCGCCGTCACCTCGGCTGGAGTCGGCGTGGCGGCCGTCTGCGTCACCTGCACGGCAGGAACATTCTCGACGACCTGCGCATCGACTGGCTCAGGCGCCGCTTTGACGGTCGGAGTCTTGGAACGAATGGACTTCGTTCCATTTCCCTTTCTGACCGCCTTTGCAGGCTCCGGCTTGGATTCAGGCGCGATCTCTGTCAACGCGTACTTCGCCCCGCCTTGCGCCTGGGCCAGGTCGAGACCTGCCGCCTGCGCCTGCTGAAGATCAGCGGCGAATTTGTCATTGGGCTTGGTGCTTGGTGCGTATCTGGCGACCGCGACTGCGACGGCTACACCGACGACAGCGACAGGGACACCAACCAACATCAGGGTCTTGCGCATAGATCCTCCTGGGGCGTACACATGAGCCACGACTCGAAGCTCACGTCGACTGGTAATGGCAGGCCGTGGACCTAGGTAAACCGGTGTCTCTATGGGTTTACACAGAGGACACGTCACCCGGAACGGACAGGTTTGTACCGGTCGTGAGACACGTCACAAGGACCGCGAAGACGCCAGCTCCCGCATGTTCCCTCCGATTGTGGGAGCACATGCTCGACGGCGGGTATACTGCCTAGTCCCAACCATCGGGTACGTCATGCGTCGCGCCGCCCAATCCGTCGCCTTGATCGCCGTTAGTCTGATCGCAGGCTGTCGCGGATCCGAGCCGAGCACCGCCGAAAAAAAGGCGATCGCCTCCCAGATCGAAGCGGAGGTTCGGGCAGCGTACGATCTGAAGAATCCCGACGTCGAAAAAAGCCTCGAGAGGCTCTATCCCGACACGGGCCGAATCATTTCGGCGTCCAGCGGAGTGATCATCGCCTCACGCGATACCCTATTCGCCGGCATCCACGCCTTTTGGCATTTCGTCGGCTCGAATATGAAGGATCCAAAATGGATGTGGGATCGCATTCTCATCGACGTCCTGTCTCGAGACGCCGCGGTGATGACTGCGACCTATCACGTTCCGCATCTCACGCCGACCGGCATGGCGCATGTGATCGGCGGGGCGTGGACGGCTGTTTTCCGCAAGGAGGCTGGCCGTTGGGTGATCGTGCAGGAGCATCTCTCTGATCTGCCACCGGCGATAGCCGACTCGGCGCATGCGCATATGGCCATGCCCGATAGCGGCAGGGCGAAGTGACGGACGGACCTAACGCTTGCCAGTCACTGCCCCCGCTGCCCCCGCTCTCCTCGGGTCGGCGCCCGCGGTCACCTTGTCCCCGTCGATTCTCAATGCCGCTCCGTATCCTTCTCGCAATTCGCCCATCAGGGAAACGAATTGCACGCGATAACCCATCGTCTCGAGTTGATTGATGACGGCCGGCGAGAATCCATCTTCGACTTGAATGGCGGCACCGGTGCTTGCCGGGGCGCCGCCCCGAGCTCGACCGCCGCCACCGCCGAGCTGAAAACGAGGTTGCTCGAGCGCCGTTTGCGGATCGAGTTTCGCGTCGATCATCCCGACGAGCGTCTGATAGACCGCTGACGTGATCCAGTTGTTGCCAGCGGCGCCGACGGCCATCAGCGGCTTCCGTCGGGCGCCGTTGCCCTCGAAAACGATCGTCGGCGCCAACGTGCTTCCATGGCGCGCGAACGGAAGACGCACACCGTAGCCGCTCACGGTCGTGTCGGTTCCGTACGAGTTCAACTTGTCGTTGTACAGAAACCCCAGACCGGGAGTCACGTAGAACCCTCCGCCCCAGGTTCCGAGCGTCTGCGTGACGGCGACCACGTTGCCGTCGGCGTCGCCGACGACGAAGGCGGTCGTCCCCGCGGCGCGACAGGGGTCGAGCTCCGGCGTGCCATATCCGTGCGGCTCGCACGACGGAGGCGCCGTGGCCTGGGCGAGCGACAGCACATCGCCGGCCGGATTCGATTTCACGCAACCGCCGGAGTCGACGCGGATTGACGCTGCGTTCAGCGCGCGCGCCGCGTCATAGCAGCTCCACCGAAGTCGCGCCGTGTCCTTGTTCGTGAACGGCTCGGTGTTGACAGGCCACAAGCTGGGATCGGCAATACGATTCCGCGTCGACGGCACCAGCTGCCACGCGGCTATCATCGCGTGGGTGGTCGCCGCGTCTTCGCTGTAGAGTTTCGGCCGGTCGAAGTGCTCGAGCAGGTTCAACCTCGCCGCCAGCGTCGCGCCGCCATCGACGGGCGGAGCGCTCGAGTAGACGCTCAGGCCGCGGTACGTCGTGGAAACGGGCTCTCGGTCGGCGGCGAAGTAGCGCCACATATCGGACAGCTTCATCGCGTTTCCGTGGCCGTGAAGATCGTTAACCATCTTCTGTGCGATCTCGCCCTTGTAGAAAGCATCGGCCCCACCCTTGGCGATCTGCTCGAGCGTCCATGCGAGATCCGGATTGCGCAACGTGTCGCCGGCGCTCGGCGCGCGACCGTCCTTGAAGAAGAGCGTGCGACTGCCCTCCCACCGCATAAAGCCGTCGCGTTCGACAGTCAGCGTCGTCGCGAGTCCCTCACTCACGGGGTAGCCGTCGCGTGCCGCGCGAATGGCCGGCGCTAGAATGTCCGCCCACGACACCTTCTTGCTGCCGTGACGCTGCCAGGCGAGGTACATCGCGGCGACGGTACCAGGCACGTTGGCGACCGCGGGGCCTCCGCCCCGTCCAGACGGCGCCTTGGGATTGTCGATTCCCGCGTCTTCGGGGACGCGACTCATGAACTCGATCAACTGCGGGCGATCCATGCCCGGTTTGTAGATCAGCATCTGTCCGTATCCGCCCGGCCCGCTGGCGTCGGGCTCCACCACGCCGAGCGCGAAGGAGACGGCGACGGCCGCATCGACGACATTGCCGCCGGCCCGCAGGATCGTGAGCCCAGCTTCGGTCGCGACGGGGTTCGCGCTCGACACCGCGGCGTGACCCGTGGCTGGCTGACGGTACGACGGATGTTCGGCAAGCATCTGGTGGATCACCATCTTGAGCTCGTCGTCATCCTTCGCGCGGACGGCGCGCGGCCTAAACTTCGATTGGAGTTTCTCCCACGTCGTGCGTCGCGCTCTCGCGTCGGGTTGCGAGTAGTAGAGTTGCGCCGTGCGCATCCACGCCTGATCGAAGGCGCTGGCGTTGCGTTCTTCGCGCGACACAGGGGGTAGCTGCACGGCGGGTGTCGAGGGATCCAGCGCCGACGCCGCGTCGCCGACCCAGAGCGCCCCTCCGGGGGCGAAGATGTTGACGAGAGTCCGATCGCCAAGTCGATCGGGGTCGCCGTTGTATCCGAGCCCATCCTCGGGGATCACCTCGGTGACGGCGACACGGCCGCCATCGATGGACCACGCGACTTCGACTCGACGGTCCGTGAACTGGGCAATCGTCTTCGCCGCAAGATCGACGACGTAGACGCCCGCCCCGTTCGCGCGCGAGGACGACGTGAATGCAACGTGTGTCGAATCGTTTCCCCAGGCGAGGTTCTCGAGTTGCGGGTCGCTGACGATCACGCTGTCGGCTTCGGTAGTCAGGTTTCGAAGCCTGAGATGTCGACCGAATTCATCCAGCGCGACATATGCGACGCGACCGCCATCGGGTGACACAACGGCGGATCGCTCGGTCGCACGGTTGTTCGTCAACCGCTGCTCGGCACCCGCTGTGGACCGCGTCCACAACTGGGCTGCGGCTCCACGGCCACGTGTGAAAATGATCCGCCCGCCCTCAGCAACCAGCGGTTGCGCGTCCGGCTGAGCGTTTCGCGTGAGCTGTTCGGGAATGCCTGGATTGCGATCAGCTCCGATCGTCACCCGCCAGATGTCGAGCTTTCCACCGCGATCGGATGAGAAGACGATGTAGCTCCCGTCGAAGCTCCAAGAGGGCTCGCGGTCCGATGCACCTCCCGACGTCACGCGAATCCAGTCGCCGGCTGGCATCATGATCCAGAGGTCCCCACGAACGCTCACGGCAAGTCTTCCGTCGTGAGCGAAAGCGGGTTGGCGCGCGCCCATACCGAGCGTCTGTTGCCGCTGCGCAACCGGCGCCGCGAAAGGGCGCCGCGGAAAGGTGGGGCCGGTACCGCTGGCCTGAAGCAGAGCGACGATGAGGAGCGGAGAAGACCCGAGCGGCACGACGACTCCGAGGCAGAGGGGAGAGGCGGGAAGCTCCGCCGCGGGAACAATGCAGTCAAGCCAATTGGATGGGCGACGATGGTATCATATCGGCGGAGGCTTTCATGCCGGAACTACCAGACATCGTTGCCTACGTCGAAGCTCTCGAGCGCCGTGTAGTCGGGCAGACACTCGAGTCCGTACGCGTGCGCGGGCCGTTCGTCGTCCGATCGGTAGATCCGCCGATCTCCGCGGCCGGCGGCCACGGCGTGGTCGGCGTTCGCCGCATTGGCAAACGGATAGTTCTCGAGTTGGACGACGAGCTCTTCGTCGTCATCCACCTGATGATCGCCGGGCGGCTCTTATGGAAAGCTCGCGGCGCACCGCTGACGAACCGCATCTCGCTTGCGGCCTTTGACTTCGCGTCGGGATCGCTGATCCTCACCGAGGCCGGAACGCAGAAGCGCGCATCGATTCACCTGATCAGAGGAAAGGACGGCCTGCGCGAATTCGATCGCGGCGGGCTCGAGATCTTCGCGAGCACACTGGGGCAGTTCGCCGAGCGGTTGCGGAGTGAGAACCACACCCTCAAGCGGTCGCTGACCGATCCGAGGCTCTTCAGCGGCATCGGCAACGCGTACTCCGACGAGATTCTTCACCGCGCGCGATTGTCACCGGTGCAACTGACGAAAAAGATCAGCGACGCGGACATTGCCCGGCTCTATGAGGCCACCAATGCCACGCTCGCCGAGTGGACGGACCGCTTCCGATCGCAGATCGGCGATGGGTTTCCCGAGAAGGTGACTGCATTCCGGCCGGAAATGGCCGTGCATGGAAAGTTCGGCCAGCCCTGTCCCGACTGCGGCGCCCCGGTCCAACGGATCCGCTATGCTAACAACGAGACGAACTACTGCGCGCGCTGTCAGACAGGGGGACGACTCCTCGCCGACCGTGCGCTGTCGCGCCTGCTCAAGTCCGATTGGCCCAAGACAATCGACGACCTATGACATGGTGGTGGGCAGCGTCATTTCGCCGGTGGTGACGATCACGGTCGATCCGCCGACGCGTGTCGCCGTCACGACGCCGTCTTTCTTGTCGGCCTCCGCCTCGAGAATGCTCGGCCGCCCCATCTCGAAGCCCTGCTCGACGACCCAGTGGAGCGTTCCGTCGCGGCGCGGATCACGTGCCGCGAGATAGCCGGCGAGCCCGACCGCAGCGCTCCCAGTCGCAGGGTCTTCCGGGACCCCGATGCCGGGGGCGAACATTCTGGCGCGGATGTCGGAACCAGGGCGCTCACCATCCTCCGCGAATACGAAAACCTTGGAGGTGAGGTAGCCGTCGAGTGCTTCTTTCCACAGATCGAGCTTGATGCGGGCGGCGGCGACGGCCCGGCGATCGACAAGCGGCACGAACAGAAAAGGCACCCCGCACGACACGGACTCAGGCTCAAAGGCGCCAGACCGCAGCGAGTCGGGCTCGAGGGACAGCATTCGAGCGAGGCGAGCGCGAGACGGCGGCGGTGGTCCAACCTCCGGACGCTTCGCCGCCGTCAACTGAGCAAAGATCGGCTTGCCGCCCTTGGCGCGGATCGTCACCGAAACCGGGCCGACTCCTTCCTCGAAGACAATCTTCGTCGAATCGCCGGTGAGCCGAACCGCGCCGGTAGCCGCGAGGACGTGCGCCGTGCCGACCGTGGGGTGGCCCGCGAACGGAAGCTCGCCTCCCGGTGTAAAGATGCGGATACGCGCGGTGTGCGCCGGATCGGCGGGCAAGAGGACGAAGGTCGTTTCAGAGAAGTTGAATTCGCGCGCGATGTCCTGCATCAGGTTCGGGTCGATGCCGTTTGCATCCGGGAAAACGGCCAGCTGGTTTCCGCCGAATGTTCGGTCGGTGAAGACATCGGCGGTGACGAAGTGAAAGGTCATGACAGAAGGGTAAGCCGACTGTCAACGTGAGTCGGCGGAAATGAGTACTGAGTACTGAGCACCGAGTAACAGGAAACGGCAGAGCCCCGTAGATCCGCTACCAGCGAGCAGGATGCAATCGGTTTTCGAGTTCCTTTTCAAATACAGGCCGGAAGTGTTCTCGAAGGGCGACTTCGTGTTTGCGCGTGGCGTCGCTGGTGGTGCTCGTGCTGTGCCTCTTCCGGCCGATGTTGTTGCTCTCGGCGGCGATTCCACAGCGCAACTTCGTCGCGGTGCTGCTCGACGACTCGCGCAGCATGTCCATCGCCGATCGTGACGGCAAGACGCGCGGGCAGTACGAGACGGCGACATTCGGCCCCGACAGCGCGCTGCTCACGGAGCTGCGGAAGAGATTCCAAGTGCGTCTGTTCCGCCTCAGCGGATCGGCGCAACGGATCGCCGACGTCAAGAGCCTCTCGTTCGCCGCGCCGCAAACGCACATCGGCGACGCGATCGAGCGCGTGCGGCAGGAACTCGAGTCGGTTCCGGTGTCCGGCATCATCCTCGCCTCGGACGGCGCGGACAACTCAGCCGCGCCGATCGGCGATCAATTGCTCTCGCTTCGGGCGCGCTCCATTCCCGTGTTCACGATCGGGATCGGGGCGGAGCGGTTCGACAAGGACATCGAGGTCCGCCGGGTCGAGGCGCCACACTCGGTCATGCGCGGATCCGCGGTGGCGGCGGACATCCTCGTCCGCCAGCGCGGATACGGCAATCGCCGAGTGCCGCTGATCGTCGAAGACGACGGCAAGATCGTCGCCCAGGACACGATCACGCTGCCCGCTGACGGCGACGTGGCCGCGGTGCACGTCAGCGTCTTTCTCAACCGTGCTGGCGCGCGTGCGCTGACCTTTCGCATCCCCGTTCAACCCGGTGAGCAGGTTGCGCAGAACAACTCTCACGTTGCCGTGGTCGACGTCCGACAGCGCCGCGAAAAGGTCCTCTATATAGAAGGGGAGCCGCGCTACGAGACCCGATTCATTCGCGCGGCCGTTGCTGCGGACAGCAACGTTCAATTCGTCACGCTCCAGCGGACCGCAGAGAACAAGTACCTGCGGCTCGACGTCGACAACGGAGAGCAGCTGGCCAACGGCTTTCCGAAGACGCCAGGTGAGCTCTTCGCCTATCGGGCCGTCGTCCTCGGGAGCATCGAAGCGTGCGCTTTCACGCAGGCTCAAATGAAAATGCTCACCGACTTCGTCTCGGTTCGGGGGGGCGGCGTGCTCTTTCTTGGCGGGCGGCGCTCGTTGGCCGAAGGAGGGTACGCGGGTACGCCGCTATCCGACGTCATGCCGGTGTCGATCGAAGGCCCGCCGGTTCCCGATTCGTTGACGTTTTTCGCCGAGCTCAAAACCATCGTCACGGCACAGGGTCGCAGCTCCGCCGTTACGCAGATCGCGCCGACCGCTGGCAAGGCCGACGACCGCTGGCGCGCGCTTCCGGTGGTCACGACGGTCAACTACATCCGGCGCGTGAAGCCGGGCGCGGTCACACTGCTCCAAGGGATTACGCCGTCCGCGGGCCGGAGTGGCTGGCCCACCCAGCCTCTGCCGGCGTATTCGCAGCCGGTGCTGGCGTCGCAGCGGTACGGTCGCGGGGTCTCGATCGCACTACCGATTCAGGACTCGTATTCGTGGCAGATGGATCCGAACGCCCCGGACACCGACGTCGCGTTTCAAACGTTCTGGCGTCAGCTCCTTCGTTGGTTGACCGCCGATGTCCCGGGCCAACTCCAGTTGTCGATTCCCACCGACCAGGTACTGCCCGGCCAGGCGGCAACGGTTCGGGCGATGGTCACCGACACGCTGTACGCTCCGCGCAACGATGCGCGAGTGACGATGCACATCGCGGGGGCGTCCGCGGTCGGGGCGACGCGCGACATTCCGATGCAATGGGTCGTCGATCGTGACGGCGAATACGGCGCCAGTTTCACACCGGCCGCTCCGGGGTTGCAGGTGGTTCGCGTCGATGCCACGGCGTCTAACGGTCAGGTACTCCGCGACTCGGTCGTCGTGCGCGTCGGCGACATGAATGCCGAGTACGTGGACGCGGAGATGCGCGCCCCACTGCTCAAGCGCATCGCCGATGAAACCGGCGGCAAGTTCTATCGACCCGGACATACGTCGACCCTGGTCGACGACGTGGCGATGTCGAAGAATGGCGTAACGGTCGTGAATCAGATGGACCTGTGGGACATGCCGGCGGTCTTCCTCCTGCTCGTATTGCTCGTGAGCGCGGAGTGGGGCTACCGCAGGGCTCGAGGGCTGGCGTGACGCGCCGGCGACTCATCGTCGCGTGCGTCGCGCTGGCCGCTGTCTCGGCGTCCGCGCGCGCGCAAACCAACGCGCTCGTCGTGACCGGTTTGGGCGGTGAGGAAAAATACCACCAACTGTTCATGTCGCTCGGCGACCGTCTGACGGCGGCGCTTCACACCAGGTTCTTGCTCCCCGACAGCAATGTCGCCTGGCTGGGAGAGGACAGCAGGAACGCCACGTCGAAGTCGCGCCTCTATCGGGGAAAGTCGACCGCGGAGAATATCCGCGCCCAAATCGACAAGATGGTGGCGCGCGCGAGGCCCGGCGATCAGATCCTGATCGTTCTGATCGGTCATGGCAGCGGCGACGGAGAGGATACGAAATTCAACATCCCGGGGCCCGATCTCACGGCGCGCGCTTTCAGGGCGATCCTCGATCGCTTCGCCGCGCAACGCGTCGCCTTTCTCGACCTCACGACGGCGAGCGGGGACGTGATCGCGACCCTGTCGGCGCCTGGCCGCATCATCGTCACCTCGACCAAGTCGGCCTACGAGCGGAACGAATCGCAGTTCGCGCGATTCTTCGTGGACGCGCTGGAGAAGCCCGGCGTCGCCGACGTGGACAAGGACGGCCGCGTGTCGCTGCTCGAGGCGTATCGGTACGCCGCGGCCGAGACGCGTCGGTCCTATTCCAACGACGAGCGTCTCATGACCGAGCACGCGCAGCTCGACGACGACGGGGATGGCAAGGGGACGGACCTTCCCGATGGGCGCGGCGCTGGCGACGGTCTGCAGGCGCGTCGCTTCTTCATCGACGCGGGCGCGGTCGAAGCGCGGCTCGCCGCTTCCGATCCGCAGCTCGCCAAGCTGTACGCCGACAAGTTCGCGGCCGAAGACAAGATTGACGCGCTCAAGCGGCGAAAGGCGTCGATGGTGGAGGACGCTTATTACGCCGAGCTCGAGCCGCTGTTGCTGGCGCTGGCACGGACGGCGCGCGACATCCGCCGGAGGGAGGGCCGATGAGACCAGTAAGTGGTATATGGTTTCTCGTCAGTGGTGCGGCGGCCGCTCTGCCTTGGCCGGCACGTCCGGCGGCAGCACAGCAGTCAGTGACGAAGTATCAGGAAGTGGTCGCGCGGCTCGGCGACCCGGAGTCGCTGTTTCGCGGCGGCCAGTACAAGAGCGCGGTGGAAGTGCTGTCAGCGCTCCCGAGGACCGACAGTGGCTGGCTCATCGCGCAACCGCTTTACGTGCGAGCCCTCACCGTGATTGGCCGATACGACGACGCCGAGCGGGTGGGGCGCGAGGCGATCGCGACGCCGGGCGGCACACTGGTGCTCAACGCGCTTGGCGAGTCGCTGCTCGAGCGAGGCAGGCGGGCGGCGGCCGAGTCGATGTTCGTTCGCTCCGTGGACGCGCGCGCCCGCGACAGCCTTTCCGCGAAGTTGCACCTGGCGGTGCTGATGTACGAGCGCGGCGCCCGCGACAGCGCGCTCAATGCGTTCGACAAGTTCATCGACGTCTACAACAAGCACGGTCCTCAGCTGACGAGCGAAGAGCTCGTCGACGTCGGCGTGGCGGTACGGTACCTCGGTGTGCGAGACCCGCAGCTGTTCAAAGATGCGCTCAAGGCATTCGACGCGGCGCTGCGAATCGATCCACAGAATGACGAGGCCCGTGTTGTCCTCGGCGAGCTGTTCCTGGAGAAGTACAATCACGCCGATGCGGAGACGGAGTTCGACGAAGTGCTGCGCACCAACCCCAACAATCCCCGCGCACTCGTCGGCGCGGCAAAGCGAAAGCAGACGGACGCCGAACCCGGTGCGGACTCGCTGGTCCGCGCCGCGCTGCTGATCAACCCGCAATACGCACCAGGGATCATTTTCCTCGCCGGCGAACGCGTCGACCTGGAGGACTACGTCGGCGCGCAGCAGACTCTCGATCACGCGCTTCAGATCG
>WNFI01160120.1_pt1 | contig 63129 bp, 63 predicted proteins | sample 5400471 | NCBI WGS metagenome assembly WNFI01 (sample SAMN13153348, study PRJNA577476) | soil metagenome | isolation source: 100 cm saprolite on Douglas fir-dominated hillslope | place: USA:California | collected 2013-09-17 | reverse complement strand
ATTGGCGAAAGTTACCTCATGCCAATTCACGGTCATCTCGAGGTCCTTTGCCAGAAGCTCGACAAGATCCTTGTAGACGCCTTTCAGCTCACCGCTTTTGGCATCCTTGTAAAACCACAGGGGGAGTTGGGCATAGCCCACCTCGAGAGTTCCGCCTTTTTTGATCTTGGCCAGGACGGACTTTGAATCGATACCGGTGTCGAGAAGCTGCGCGTGCGCGTCTCGCGTCATGCTTCCGAGCGCCGCCGCGCCTGCGCCGACTGCGAGCGCGCCGGTCAACAATTTGCGCTTTGTGACGTCGAGCTGATCTTGCATCGTCATACTCCTTGAGTGTTTGAGATGGAAGCGAACCTGAGAGTTGGGATGTTGTTCTATCGGGCGTTCGAAATTCCGAATTTGGTTTGGAAATGAACGTAGGCGTAATTCGCGATTCTGGAGATCGCGAAGAGAAGGACGAAATACGTCAGGGCAATCGTGGTGAGAACCTCGATCGGCTCGTACCACTGATTGACGATCTTCACCCCCTGATACATCAAGTCGGAAATCGCGATGATGGAGACGAGCGTTGATGATTTCACGACGACGGCGAGCTGGTTGATCACCAACGGAGCAACGACCAGCCCCACCTGTGGCGCTTCGATCCGGGACACGATGCGCCAACGGCTCATCCCGACGGCCAGAGCAGCCTCACGCTGGCCTTTCGGCAGCCCCTCGAATCCAGATCGGAATGTCTCCGCAAGATATCCGCTCGACTGCAACGCGAGCGCGATGATACCGGCGCCAGTCACGGTCTGCGGAAATCCGAAAAATTCCGGCCACACATAATTGACCCATAGCAACTGCACCAGAATCGGAGTCGCGCGACAAAATTCGATGTACCCGATCGCGACAACTCTCACATATGGCAATCGCATTCGAACAAGACACGCAATCAAACCCAGCACGACCGCCAGCAGGAACGACCAAAAGCAGACATATGTCGTGACCCAGAGCCCATCGAGCAGGGCGCCGATATTGGCCAGCACGAAGCGATTGAAGTTTTCAATCATCGCGGTCGCTCATGCCCAGCCCCGGCGGCGCCATCGCTCCGTCAGCCGCTGGAACAATTGGGTCGCAAGAATAATGACAATACAGTAGAGCAACGCGGCACCGGTATAGAGAGGGACAGGCCTCATCTCCGCGACGCTGATCATCGAGACCTGGTACATGATGTCTTGCACCGCTATCAACGAGACGATCGTCGTCGACTTGAACAACGAGACCAGCTGATTGACAGCCTCGGGAAGCATCCTGCGCACGGCCTGCGGCAATACGATCCGGCGCAGCACCGCAAACCCCGACATTCCAAGTGAGAGAGCGGATTCTGTCTGGCCGTAGGAGACCGAACGCAATCCGGCACGCACCGTCTCGGACAGGAACCCGCTATAAGCAACACCGAGGCCTATGACTGCCGCAACATGAGGGCTGAGGTTCACCTTGGTTCCCAGTGCCTTGCCGATTATCAAGGGAAGGACGAAGTAGACCCACACCAGAAGCACGTATTCCGGTGTGTTCCTGAAAAACTCGGCGTACGCGATGGCCGTCCAGCGAACGGGGCCGTGGCGACTGAGGCTCGCGATTCCGACGACGAACGCGAGGAGGATCGCGAGCACGGCGCTTTCAACGAAGATGATGATGTTCTGCAGAAGCCCCGTCAAAAGAGCGATGCGATACTCCCAGAACAGCGCAGGATCGAATGCATTGTGCAGGGCGGAAAACACGGCGACTAGCTGAGCGCTGACGATATGAATCGTTGACAGCGCTCGCTGGAAGGAGCGCCGAACACCTGCGCGGCGCTGCCATCTTCCTCGATCTTACCATCATGAAGAAAAATGACCCGGTCCGAAGCGTCACGGGCGAATCCCATTTCGTGCGTCACGACGAGCATCGTCATTCCCTCTCGTGCCAGATCGCGCATCACTTCCAGCACCTCGCCCGTCAGCTCCGGATCGAGCGATGACGTCGCCTCGTCGAACAGCATCACCTTCGGCTGCATGGCAAGCGCACGTGCGATCGCGACTCTCTGCTGCTGCCCGCCCGATAATTTCGCGGGGTATTCGTCTTCCTTGTTCAGCAGATTGACCTTGGCAAGAAAACGCCGCCCGATATCCACGGCCTCCCTGCGCGACATGCGCTTGACCTGAATCAGCGCCTCGATCACGTTTCCCAAGACCGTCATGTGCGGCCACAGGTTGAATTGCTGGAATACCATGCCGAGCTTCGATCGCATTCGCGCGATATTTCTCGGAGACGCCCCCGACATCCGCTGGCCGTTGGGCGCCGTCGAAGGGCCGATAGCTTCTCCGTCGACAAGAATTTCGCCGGATGTCGGACGCTCCAGATAATTCAGGCAGCGGAGAAAAGTGCTTTTTCCAGATCCACTTGCTCCAATGATGCTGAGCACGGATCCCGGCGACACATCGATCGTGATGCCTCGCAGCACCTCCACGGGCCCGAATGACTTGCGCAAGTCATTCACCTGAATAATTGGCCGATCCCCGTCCACCACTTACTCTCCAACTCCTTCAAGCGCGTAGGTCTGCCGGACTTGCATTCACCATCGAGGGTAATGTAACGTGATCCTTGCAAGATATATGTCGCATATATTTTGTCAACGGCGCTAAAATACCGCTGCTGCACAATTTGCTTGCACGATCGACTGAAGAAAATGCATCGGGCAGACCAACCGGAAATGAGCGAGGTCGCCGGATGAACGACCGAGCCAAACTTATGCCGATGTGGATGAAGATGCCGAATTGAAAAACGAGTGAGCCGGCATGAGCGTTCGCCTCTTCAGGAGTTTGTTTCTTGTTTCGTCGAAACCCGCGTATCGCAAATACTGGCTTCGGATCCGGCGGATATCCGCTTTAACGCAAGTTTAGAGATGAGCCCTCAGCTGTTGCGCCTCAGCACAGCACTTTCATAATTCTGCGGAGAAAAATGCAATGACGTCTTCTGAGACTTTAGAACTGCCGATGGCCGGCGGTCACTATTCCCATGGACTGCGCGCCGGCGACTTTGTCTATACGGCCGGGCAGACCCCGCGGGATTCCAAGAGGAACGTGATAGGCAGCAATATCGAAGATCAAACAGCCGCGACACTCGAGAATGTCCGGCGAGTTCTGACGAAGTTTGGAGCGACGTTCGACAATGTCGTCAAGGTTACCGTCCATTTATCCGACCTCGCCGACGCGCCCCGGTTTAACGCGGTCTATGCGCGATATTTTCCGAATAAAATCCTCGGCTAGCCCGCGGATCAGGCGAGGTGTCGTTCGCAGCCCGGCAAAAGGCACCTCACGCGAGACGGTGACAAAGCGCCCCGGTGCTTCGCAAACCGAGGCGGCGGTCGACCTCATCCGTTCGAAAATCATTGATATGAGTCTGGCACCGGGAAGCAAGCTCGACGAGCCGCTCCTCAGCAACTATTTCAAACTCGGACGGACCCCCGCGCGGGAAGCCATCAATCGCCTCGTCGCCGAGGGTCTCGTCACTATCTTTCCAAACCGCGGCGGCATGTTCGTTCGCGGATTGGACCTCGTCGAAATTGGCGAAGTCGCCATGGCTTACCAACTGGTCGAATCCATCCTTGCCCAGCTCTGCCGTTTTGAAGACCAGGACCTTGTCGCGGATCTTGAGGAAATCCAGGCGCGATACACGCGCGAGGTTCGAAGAAAATCGTTCCTTGGCATTACATCCGTGAACGAGGAGTTTCATCTCAGGATGCATCGTTCGATAGGCAACGCATTGTTTTATGAATTTGCGCTTTCAACCCACCGTCATCTCAGACGCCTGCTGGTCTTGATTTACAAAATCGAAAGCACCGAGAAGAATGTACTCGAATCGCAAATGGAGATTAACCTCGGCGAGCATGTGGGAATCATTGACGCGATTCGGCGTGGCGATCGCAGTACGTTGAACCAGCTTCTTCCAGCTCATGCACAACAGGCTCAAACGCGGCTTATACGCATCCTGAGCGAAAATAAAATTCCGCCACTCACCATAGGTCAATTGACGAGCGACTTTTTTGGCGCCAGGCCCGGCTTTCAGGCTGATCGAGGCTGAACGGTGCCATAGAGTTACAGACCTCGAGATTCGTAGTCCAATTCTTGGGATACGCCGCGAAGACTCAAGGCAAAATGCCCACATTCCGGAAATTCGCAGAACGGCATCTTGGCGAGGATGTGGACGCAAAGCTCAAGCTGAGAACGGTGGTCAATTACCGGATTTGTCTGACCAAGCATGCTGCCCCGATGATCGGCGGTTTAAAGGTACCGGGGACGATTGATGATCGCAAACCCAATGCGAAGATATCCCAAATCCCGGCGAACTATCATCGACCCATATGCCGCGGCGGCATTGCGGCTCTTAATTCTGACTGGGGCCTCAAGCGCGTTTCAAAATACGATTCGTTGGTCGGTGAAATACCGACGAAAATCCTGTCCACTTCGTCTGATGACATGCGCGTCCGCATCAATCGGTTCCAAAAGCGCCGCTCTCACGAATAGGACAGGCTAAACTCTGGAGGTCACGAAATCTTAAAATACGCGTTACGCTAGTGATACTTTTCGCCGTCAAAGTCGCCATGCGTGAAGTCCTTCCGATTTGAGGCAGACATTCACGCGCTAACAATGGAGACGACGAGTGTCATCACTTACAACCCAACGCCTCAGACGGGCAATCTTCGCGTCAAGTGCTTTAATCGCACTTTGCTCATCCGCCAGCTACGCGGATGATCATGATCGGGACAGCCGTTCCGTGAAGACACGGACTCCAATCAAGCATCTGGTAGTCATTTATCAGGAAAACAACACATTCGATCATTATTTCGCAACCTATCCGAAGGCGGCGAATATTTCCGGCGAGACGAGTTGGACCGGTGTCCCCGCCAGTCAGTTCCATGCGCGCCCCGGAACGCCCGCGGTCAACGGACTTACGCCGTCATTGCTGACCCACAATCCCAATGTGAGCTTGACCGGATCGCAAGCCAATCCACAGCGTTTGCGTCCCATGGATGCCTACACCTGCGACATGAACCATGGCTATACCGCCGAGCAGAATGCCATTGATATCGGATTGATGGACCATTTCGTGCAGAAGACCGGCAGCACCGGCGAGGGATGCCAACCGGATGGTTCGACGGTGATGAACTATTACGATGGCAACACCGTCACCGCGCTGTGGAACTACGCTCAGCACTACGCCATGAGCGACAATTCGTTCGACACCAATTATGGCCCAACCTTCCCGGGCCACCTCAATCTCATCTCCGGTAACACCCACGGAGCCATTCTGCGTGGTGCTGCCACCACCAGCGGCGTGTACACGAGCCCGGTCGATGGATCTCTAACCATCGTCGGCAACACTCCCGCGTATCTCGATGACTGCGGCGGCGCCGTCACGGTGGAATTGACCGGGAAAAACGTCGGCGATTTGCTCAACGCCAAAAGCGTCACTTGGGGTTGGTTCAACGGCGGCTTCGCGCCGACCCAGCAGGCCGTCCTCAATCCCGATGGTTCGACGAATACGAAAGCAGTCTGTGGGCAGACGCATACGAACCATCAATTTACGCTCGACGGAACAACCTATGTTGTGCCGAATCCGACGACACACTTTACGACGGACATCCATACCACAGGGGCTGACTGGTACACGGCGGGCGTCGAGCCCTTCATGTACTACGCAAGCACCCGAAACCCGCACCATCTTCCCCCGAGTTCGGTGACGGCCATCGGCAAAACCGATCAAGCCAATCATCAATATGACTCGGCGGACTTCTTCGCCGCCCTGAAGGCCAATAACCTCCCGGCCGTCAGCTTCTTAAAGGCGCCGGCCTATGCGTGGGGCCATCCCGGCAATTCCGATCCGCTCGTCGAGCAAGCTTGGCTCGTTCAATCCATAAACGCGATCATGACGTCGCCGGAGTGGGAGAGCACCGCGATCATCATCGCGTGGGACGATCCTGATGGCTGGTACGATCATGTCGTGCCTCCGGTTCTCCAGCCCTCGAATACTGCTATCGATTTTCATTGCGGTAACGGCAACCCGGCGCCCGGCGATTCATATGCACGATGTGGCCTCGGCCAGCGTCAACCGCTTCTGGTGATCTCGCCCTGGGCAAGGACCAACTACGTCGACCACGCGGTGACCGAACAGGCATCGATCCTTGCCTTCATCGAGCAAAATTGGGACCTCGGTTACATCGACGGGCCGATCGCTCCTCCTGCTGGCACCGGCTCCGTCGACAGATATGCCGGCTCGATCGAGGGCATGTTCGACTTTGATCGTAAGCCAAATGTGCGCCCGCTGATTCTGGATCCCATTAAAGGCACCGTAGTCGGCAGAGAACGCGCAGATCTCGACGACTAAAACGTTGAAGACGAGCCGCTGCAGGCGAATGTCTGCAGCGGCTCGTCTATTCGCTGAAAGCTCGAGCGGGGTTCGACTTTTATCCACAGGTTGCCGGCTTTGCTTTTGGTGGTGACGATTTTCTGGTGCCATTGCAGCCCGGACGATAGATCGCGTGCCATCGAAGGCGCCTGCACAGTCAATCTGTAGGAACTCCCCGCGCCATCGTTTGTGAAATGCAGCTCGGCATCAATTTGCTCCGCCAGGGAACGCATCAGCCGAACGCCAAGCCCGCCATCCTTCGATTCATCGAAACCTTCAGGAAAGCCAATGCCGTCGTCCAAGACTTCAATGCAGATCGAGCCATCATCGGTTCTGCAGCAGCTGACGTTCACAATCACCGGAATGCCGGTTGGATGAGCGTGCTTCAGGGCGTTGGTCATCATTTCAGCGATCACGAGGCCGACGGCGAGCGCCTTACCGGCCTCGATGCTTTGGCCGCACACGCAATCGATGGAAAGTGAAACTCGATGAGCGGAAGAGAGCGAGCGCAAATCTTAGTTATTACAATGCGTTATGGGAGCTTTATGGGACTCCCTCGTCGAAAGCGTCTTACGGTGGTGATGCTGCAAATGGGTAGGAAGCATGATTGACGCTGTATACGTTTAGTAAGTATGTTTTAGGAGGATAGCGGCCGCTGATTCCGACGCATGTATCTGATCGAAATTCTCCTGCCTCTCAGCGACAATTCCGGGCAGCCGTTCGGCGCCGAAAAGTATGGCGAAATCCGCGAATATCTGACTGAGCGGTTCGGCGGCCTCACTGCATTCACCCGCTCGCCTGCTCAGGGCACAACTACAGGCAGCGGCAAGACGGTCCACGACGACATCATCGTGTTCGAAGTGATGACGGAAACGCTCGATGCGGCATGGTGGGGTAGCTACCGGCTTCAGCTTGAGCGGGACTTCCGACAGGACGAGATAGTGATCCGCGCTTCGCCCGTGACCTTGCTCTGAAGACTGCGCCGAAAGACATCGATCAGCTTTTCTGGAGCTCGCAATCGCCGTTCCGCCGCCACCATAGATCATCCAAATCGAGAACGCCTTCTGTCCCAGCTCCTGAACGAGGTGGTGGCAAGGAGGTGGCCCGCCTGCCGCCGCCTCGCGGTGAGGAGGCGCTTCTTCGGCGCCGTCTCGAACCATGAGGCGTGCTCGTCGCCTCATCCTTCGAGACGCGCAAGAGGCCCGCTCCTCAGAGTTTGTGAGGAAATACTGACCGCATCCTGAGGAGCTTGCGAAGCAAGCGTCTCGAAGCCTCATCCTGAGGAGCGCGCCCTTGCGCGCGTCTCGAAGGATGGACGCAACGCATGGACTCGCGGCCATCCTTCGAGACGCGCGTGAAGAACGCGCTCCTCAGGATGAGGAGCCTCATGGTGAGGAGGCGCACTTGCGCCGTCTCGAACCATCAGGATGAGCAGATCTCGTCCTTCGAGACGCGGCCAAGAGGCCGCTCCTTAAGGATGCGGGCGCTCACAGTCGATAGTCCGTGGGCTCCGCCCATCCGGCGCCTATCCGCCGTCGGCTCTGGCGACGACTGCATGCTCCTGGTATTGCGGCAAGTCGTCGGTGATTGTGAACCACCGCGCCTTGGAGCCGACGAAGATATGCCTGGTCGGGCGGATGGTCGGATCGTCGATCAGGGTTCCCATGGCGACATGGACGAAGGCGCCGTCGCGGACGACCGAATAGAGCAGCGAGCCGCACACCTTGCAATGCGTGTCGTTGCCGCTTTCGTCGCCAAAAATCATCAGGCTGTCCTCGCCTTTGGTGATGCCCAGCCTGTCGCGTTCGATGCCGGCGAACGGCTTGAACGCCGAACCGGTCGCCCGCCGGCAGTTCGAGCAGTGGCAGTTCGCGGCGTAGACGAATTCGTCCGCCACCGCGTAGTGGACGGCGCCGCACAGGCACTTTCCGGCAAGCGTGCGGGTGCTTGCTTTCTCCGGGAGATTCGGTTCTCTGCGAAGTCTGTTTTCGGTTGGCACGGCGGCGCTCCGGGACTGCTTTGCGATGAGCATATCACAGCTAGCAGGATCCCCGCCTTCAGCCGGCCCGATGAGTAAACACCGAAACCCAACACCTTGCTGCCTCTGCATCCTTTCGCGAAACTCCGAGGCCACAGAAACGTGATTCAAGTTGTTGATGGTGGATTCTTTCCGCGCGGAACGAGATACATTACATCTCGTTTCATGGCAGGGCAGATGAATGGAGATTGAGATGAAGAATCTTTTAGTAGTTATGACAGCGTCACTCATGATCGCTGGTTTGACTGTGGACGCTGCGTCCGCAAGACACCATCACCGCAGCCACCGAATGAGCCACGGGATGACAACTGGATCCTCGATGGGAGGACCAGTCGGCAATAACGCTGAACTGCAAGGAAACAACGGCAACTCGGCAAGCGGATCAAACTCCCTTGGGCACATACAGGGCGGTAACATTGGCGGCGGAATGTAACCTGTCAGCTTAGCCACCACGTGTTCAAGCGGGGGTGGCCGATTCGTCTCGCACAAGAATAAGACCCCGGTCATGTCGATACGGGGCCTTATGAAGCGGGTGGGTGGACCCGCCCTTCAGTTAACTTTCCTTGCGGACGCCTTTAAACCTCTCTCGTCCTGCTTCATTCATGAATTGGCCCGGTCGTGCGCGGGCAGCGCTGTACACTCCGTTAATCGACGAACGACCAGGCCCAGGCGTGTTCAAAATTGATCAGAATGCGTCCGACCTGCCTATGGACACCCGTTGAGACAGGCGTTTTTGCCGCTTAGAAAGGAACATAACGCCCGGATTTCGATTTAATAGGGTTGGCTGGCACTAGACAAAACCCGTCCAAGACGCCCGGGGGAATCAATTGCGAGACACCGTGACAAGCTCGTCGACGCTTGATTTTCTGGACCGTTCGGGCCTGGGCTTGCTTATTCGATCATTCGACTGGTCGTCGACGCCGTTGGGGCCCATCGATCGTTGGCCGCAAAGCCTTAAAACAATCACCGGATTTTTGGTGCGGTCGCCTCTTCCGATCGTTCTCCTGTGGGGTTCGGACGGCGTGATGATCTACAATGATGCCTATTCGATCTTCGCCGGCGGCCGTCACCCGAAATTACTCGGCAGCAAAGTCCGCGAGGGCTGGCCAGAAGTCGCTGATTTCAACGACAACGTGATGAAGGTTGGTCTGGCGGGAAACACGCTCGCTTACAAGGATCGCGATCTGACGCTTCACCGCAACGGCGTCCCCGAGCAAGTTTGGGCGAACCTCGACTACTCGCCCGTCCTCGATGAGCGCGGTCAACCCGGTGGAGTCATCGCGATTGTCATGGAAACCACGGAGCGCGTTCTGGCCGACCGTCGAAATGCCGCGGAGCGCGAGCGCCAGCGGCAATTGTTGAGGCAGATGCCGGGCTTCGTCGCGGTACTGGCCGGACCACAGCACATCTACGAGTATGTGAATGACGCCTTTATCAAACTCTCGGGACGGAGCGATTTCTTAGGCCACAGCGTCAGGGAGATGTTTCCCGAACTGGAGGGACAACGATATTTCGAATTGCTCGACCAAGTTTATTCCACAGGAGAAACCGTGGTCAACCGCGCCATGGAGTTGCGCCTGGAAGGCAGCAACGAGGTCCAGTTCATCGACTTCGTTTTCGAGCCGATCCGCGACGATCGCGGCGCAGTCAGCGGGATTTTTGTGAGCGGCTATGAGGTGACCGACGCCCATAGGGCTGCAGCCGCTCTGCGGGCCAGCGAAGCCCGTCTTCGTGAACTCAATGCGAACCTTGAACGCCAAATCATCGAGCGAACCCAGGCACGCGGCCGGACGTGGCAAGTCAGCCCCGATCTGATGGGCGCACTTAATTCGAAAGGGTATTTCGAGACGTCCAACCCGGCATGGAAAACAGTGCTCGGCTGGTCGGAATCGGAGGTCGCGAGCATGTCGATCTTTGAACTGCTCCATCCCGACGATCTGGAGCGGACGCGTGTCGGATTCAACCTCACTCAAATTGGCCAGCCCGCCATTCGTTTTCCTAATCGCTACCGATGCAAGGACGGCACGTACCGCTGGATCTCGTGGGTCGGCGTCCCGGAAGAAGGGATGGTGTATTGCACCGGCCGGGACATCACGGAGGAGAAAAATGCCGAGGAAGAACTGGCCAAAGCCCAGGAAGCCTTACGTCAGTCGCAAAAGATGGAAGCGATTGGGCAACTGACGGGAGGGATCGCTCACGATTTCAACAATCTATTGGCCGGCATCAGCGGCAGCCTCGAATTACTGGAACGGCGGCTCGGGGAGGGACGCCTTGGCGGCCTTGAACGTTATATCGATGCGGCACAAGGGTCGGCACGCCGCGCAGCGGCGCTGACCCAACGGCTGCTTGCGTTCTCCAGGCGTCAGACGCTCGATCCGAAGCCGACCGATCTGAACCGGCTGATAGCAGGGGTAGACGAGTTGATACGCCGTACGATCGGGCCAGGCATGGCGTTGGAGGTTGTGGGCGCCGGCGGGTTGTGGCTCACGGAGGTCGATCAGTCGCAACTCGAGAACGCCCTTCTCAACCTCGTCATTAATGCCCGCGACGCGATGCCGGATGGAGGCCGCATCACCATCGAGACCGTCAACCGATGGCTTGATGACAGGGCAGCCCGGGAGCACGATATTCCTTCCGGACAATATATCTCACTGTCTGTAACCGACACCGGCACCGGCATGACGCCCGAAGTCGCAGCGAAAGCTTTCGATCCCTTTTTTACGACCAAACCGCTCGGCCAGGGAACCGGGCTCGGGCTTTCCATGATCCACGGCTTTGTTCGTCAGTCTGGTGGGCAGGTGCGGATCTATTCCGAACTCGGCAAAGGCACCACCATGTGCCTGTACCTGCCTCGCTTTACGGGCGGGCTCGAAGAAACCGACGCGCCTGAAATGCATTCCTCCGTCGATTCCGGTCATGGCGAAACTGTTCTTGTCATCGATGACGACTCGACTGTCCGAATGCTGATGGTTGAGGTGTTGCAAGAGGCCGGCTACGTCGTGATGGAAGCGACTGATGGTCCAAGCGGTCTGAAAATCCTGCAATCGGGTGCCCGCGTCGATTTGCTGGTTACGGATGTTGGATTGCCCGGCGGTATGAACGGCCGACAGGTAGCGGATGCCGCCCGGCCAGCACGTCCGGGATTGAAGATCCTGTTCGTAACCGGTTATGCCGAGAACGCGGCCGTAGGCAATGGCCACCTTGATTCCGGGATGCACGTGATCGCCAAGCCATTCGCTATGACCCAGTTTGGAAATAAAGTGCGCGACATGATCGCGGCCTGATTGGCTCGATAAAATTACTTCAGCCCGACGGATCATCGGCTCGGCATCGATCGCCAGCATCATCCGGAATAACGCTTGGCGGCTCGGCCGCATGATAGTTGCAAGTCTGCAGGATTCCGCCCGAAGCGAGCATCCGCTCTAGAGCGCGATGACTTAAAGTTGGATCGGCGTCGCCGCCTCCGTCATTGCGAAGAGCCAATGGGTCCGGCCGTCGGCCGGCCCGATGATGAACTCCGCGACGGAGCAATCCAGTCTTGCTTGCGGCTCTGGATTGCCTCGCGGAGCCTGTCATCGGGCGGCGCTTTGCGCCGGCCCGGTGGCTCGCAATGACGGCTCAAGCTCAATTTATCAGGCTCTAGTATTTTGCCTTCGCTTCCGAGCGGCTCGATAAACTAAATCTCGGATTTTGCGTGCAGCCGCCTCCCCCTAAGCCGGTGGCCGTGGCGACGCACTGTTGATAGGTCGAGTACATGCAATCCATATTTCCACCGCCGTCCCTCGGCAAGCACCATGCATACTCCTGAGTCTGACCGGCTTGAGAGGGCGGCACGCATAAAGCGGTAAAGCCGAGAGCGGTCGCAGACAGGATCGAAAATTTCATCACGAAATTCGATCGGTTAAAGGTGCGCGATAGTGTCATAGCCATCGTCTGTTTTCCTCGCATTACACACCTAGCAATCGGGTGTCATCGCAGAGGAGGCCAGATGCGAAAGGCATTTATTCCGTGGCCAGACGTCACGAATTTGCACGCGCTCTGCGGCTCGTAGGAGCTCTCCCCGCAACAGCGCCACGCATATTGCTGAGCGTCAGCAGTCTTAAAACAAGAAGCGGAAGCAACCCTCCCAATGCGGCTGCAGCAAATGGTGAGAGTGATGCTATTCGAAACGCGATCGGGGATCGGCTGATGCGCTGGCGCTCCTTCGGATCGGCACAGAATGGTGAATCCAAAGGGATGACTGGCTTTGAGAGCGCCTTGCTCCGATTTTCGCGCGATAGCGACCGAGCACGGTCTCAGATGGATTTGTCGGAACGCATTTCTCTATCGCGCGAGCGCGTCGCTGCTCCCATAGAACCGCTTGTCTCCATATCGTTGTCGCTGCGGACGAGCGCTTCCGATAACGAGACTTTCGTCGGCGTCCGAATATTCCCGAACACCCCGACTATTGTGAGTTATCAACCTGTCGCGAGAGACTACTCTCGCGTGCTCGGGTGTCTGTCGGTTGAGGTAGGGAAGCGTTATAGTGAGCTGAAGCGATCGAGAGATCAACCGCCGCTCGCCGCCGAGAAAGAGTATTCGCGCCGGCCGCGATAGCATCCTGTGATAAAATCTGGATACGCTATCCTCCGTTGCCGATTCGACACATCAGATGAAAATCGTCTGATGTGTCGGGGTCGGGCTTTTCGGTACGCTGGACGCCAGGCTAGCCGCGCAGCTAGCGTCACAATATTGTCATAAGTGCCGTTTTTCGAAGGGTATGCTTTGAGTTTCCAGATTACGGTTTTGAAGGTTTTAGCTGGCCAGCCCGAAGGACGCGCCTCGCTTGCCGACCTGACGCGCTATGTCAGCCTGCTGATTTCAAGCGGTTCGGACTGGACCAGTCGGGCCAAGCGCTTGGCCGCACGCGCGCCTAAACTCGACATCTTTGGGGATGCGTTAGTGCTGCGGGACGATCATGGTTGGCACCCATCCCGATCGCGGCCCAGCTCGAGCAGGCGCCGAAACTGGATGCAACGGTGTCGACAGCGCCGTCGTTGCCGGTAGTGCCGCTACTTCGACTCGTCGTTGACAACAGTCACCGCCCGCATGGCGGTCGGGGACCAGATCACACACGCCGATCCGCCTGACACCGGGCGACTTTTTTCCTCGGCCTGCATTTCTCACGCCGAGGCTTGGCCCGCCGGCTCGGCTATTTTCGGGCGATTGACGCCGGCCACATTCACGTACGTTTCGAGGAGTAGTGCTTGGCCACATAGAGCAAAGCTCTTTTCTCATCGTCATTCAACTTCAGCAGTTCTTCATCCTCTTCCAATCTATATTTTCGATCGATCCCCAATATCGTGTTATGGATATCCACGGGAAGCGGCGATGTAGAGTATATTGCGCATGGGCTCTGCTCACCAAGTAATTCGACTATCCCGTTTCCGGTTTGCCGATCAAATTCAAAATGCTGATCGTTTGTTACACTCCTTGCTCGAATGGTGGTTTTGGTTACGGAGATAGCCAAACAAATCAGGCGGATCCCGTTAGGGCGCTCAGCATGAAAGATATCTCCAACGGCCAGATTACTTACGATCATCCACAATCCATGCCCTATTTCCCGCCACCTATGGTGTAGGGTTTCAGAAAGTCTGTTTTTTCGGTACTCGGTAGAGTTTCGATCCCCATTTTCTTAACAGCACAGGACTCGCATAAGTTCTGATTGCCAACCCGATACATTCCTCCATAACCAAAACTACCACCGCTTTGACATCCAAGCCAGCCGTCGCATTTCAGGCCTACCGGCTCGGGTAGGATCGGCCCTGGAGACCGGCTGGGGCCAGGTCCCGGACCAGCGAAGCGCCCGCTTGGACCATTGAGCTGAACCGGATTGTCGGCGTCAGCGCGATAGAGATTGACGTCTCCGCCTGAGAGTCCGGTCGGGTCTTCGGAGATGAAGCGGCCACAGGCTGGTGCGTCGTGGCGCGGGCGAGCGTCGTCGAGCCCGCTGGTTTCCGGATCGACGCGTTGACCAGTATCGCCAAACGGACCGCCCCTGGCGATGCTGCCGCCGAGCGAAGCTCCTGCAGCGCGATGTCCTGCGCGGTTCCGAGCGTCGCGATGTGGCGAACAGCTGCAATGAAACGCCTCCCTTGCGGAAATGTATGGGCAGCCTCGGGCAGCGGATTGCGTAATCCCGGATTGCGCGGAGTTTATCCTCGGGCCGCAAGAAGCGCGGACCCGGGCGCTTCATCCCGGCGACGTTCACTGCGTATGCTGCCCTAACCCGCAAGCCAATGACGCCAAAATATGCAAACTGGCACAAAACTAGCCTAGGCTTCGACCTTGCGCTGGCTGCCTAATTTGCGCAACACTTTCCCGGATCGCGTACAGGAGTTCTTGATGCAGTTTTTGTTTCGTTTGGCTCTCATGATGTTGTCGGCGGTCGCCATCGCTTCCCCGCTCAAGGCGCAGGAGACGCTGAAGACCGCGATTGACGGCACCTTCGCCCCCCATGCAATGCCGAAAATGTCCGGCGGCATTGAGGGTTTCAACGTCGATCTCAACGACGCCATCGCTTTGAGACTGAACAAGAAGATCACCCTCGACGCGGCGCAGTTTTCCGGACTGATCCCGGCGCTGCAGGCCGGCACCTATGATTTTTTGATCGCGCCGGTGACCGTCACCAAGGAGCGTGCCGAGAGCCTGTTGTTTACCGAGGGCTATCTCAACACCGATTTCCAGTTCCTCCTGAAAAAGGACACTCCGGACTTCGCCAGGCTCGAGGAGCTGAAGGACAAGGTCATCTCGGTGAACAAGGGTTCGGCTTATGATGCGTGGGCGCGGGATCTCGCGCCCAAGATCGGGTGGACCGTGGAATCCTACGGCACCCAGACCGACGCGGTGCAGGCGGTGCTCGCCGGCCGCGCCTACGCCAGCGTCGCCGGCAATACCGCCATTGCCTGGGCGGCGAAGAACAACCCGCAATTGAAGCTGGGCTATCTGTATTCCACCGGCCTGGTCTGGGCGATCGCATTGCGCAAGGACTCGATCCCGCTGCGCGACAGCCTCGACGAAGCGCTGGAATGCCTCAAGACCGACGGCACCATCGCCAAACTTCACCAGAAATGGTTCGGCATCGCGCCGGCCGCCGGTTCCGCCGCCATCACGCCGGTGCCGGGCCACGGCGTGCCGGGCTTTGCCGGCTATGACGCGACGCCGCACCAGACAAAGTGCAGCTGACGCGCGGATGAGCGTTGCGCCGCCGATCCTCGACATCATCAACCTGCGCAAGAGTTTTGGACCCAACGAGATCCTGAAAGGGATCGATCTTGCGGTCCATGCGGAGGAGACCGTGTTCATCATCGGGCCGTCCGGCTCCGGCAAGAGCACGCTGCTGCGTTGCTGCAACCGGCTGGAAACCCCCGATTCCGGAACGGTGAGGGTGGACGGCATCGATCTCGGCCATGCCGCGACCGACATCAATGCCATGCGCCGGCGCATCGGCATGGTGTTCCAGTCCTTCAATCTGTATCCGCACATGAAGGCGATCGACAACGTCACGCTGGCGCTGCGGCGGGTCTCGAAGAAGTCGCGCGCGGAGGCGCAAGCGCTGGCGCTGGCCGCGCTGGAGCAGGTGGGCCTCGCGGAAAAGCGCAACGCCTATCCGGCCGAACTGTCCGGCGGCCAGCAGCAGCGCATCGCCATTGCGCGCGCACTGGCGCTCGAGCCCAAGGTGATGCTGTTCGATGAACCGACCTCGGCGCTCGATCCGGAACTGGTCGGTTCGGTGCTGGCGGTGATGAGCGACATGCGCCGCGCCGGCATGACCATGGTGGTGGTCAGCCACGAAATGCGGTTTGCCCGCGATGCCGCCGACCGCGTGGTGTTCATGGACCATGGCGTCATCGTCGAGCAGGGCAAGCCGAGCGAGCTGTTCGCCCAGGCCCAGCACGCCCGCACCCGCGCCTTCGTCTCGCAGCTGGAGCGATGAGCGCGATGGAGCGTTTCATCGACACGTTTTTCAAGCCATCGGTGATTGCCTCGACCTGGCCGAAAATCCTCGACGGCATGCTGATCACCGTCGAACTGGCGCTTGCCGTGGTCATCTCCGGGCTCGCGCTCGGGCTTTTGCTGGCATTGATTCGAACCGCGCAGATCAGGCTCGTGAACGCGGTGATCATCGTGTTCGTCGACGTGCTGCGGGCGCTGCCGCCGCTGGTCATGGTGCTGATCGTCTATTTCGGGCTGCCCAATATCGGCCTGACGCTGCCGAGTTTCGCCGTGCTCTGGCTGGTACTGGCGGCCGTCCTCGCGGCCTTCGCCGAGGAGATTTTCTGGGCCGGGATCCTGTCGGTGCGGCGCGGGCAGTGGGACGCGGCGCGATCCACCGGGCTGACCTTCGCCGACACGCTGACCTTCGTGGTGCTGCCGCAGACCATCCGCATGGTGCTGCCGCCGCTGGTCAATCGCACCATCGCGATCACCAAGAACACCGCGCTCGGCACCGTGATCGGCGTGCCCGAATTGCTCAACCAGGCCACCACGGCGGTGTCGTTTCTCAGCAATGCGACGCCGCTGACGCTCGCTGCCATCGGCTATCTCGTCATCTTCGTGCCGGTGGTGTTGTTCGGCAGCTGGCTTGAACAGCGCTTCGCGTTCCGGAAGGCGTGATGGACGCGCTGCTCGAGCAATTTTTCAATGTCGGCGTCATGGTGAAGGCGTTTCCGCTGCTGGTGCGCGGCCTGGGCATGACGCTGCTATTGTGCCTGGCCGTGATCCCGCTCGGCTTTTGCGGCGGACTTCTGGTCGCGCTGGCGCGGCTCTCGCGTTTCGCAGCGCTGCGGCTCAGCGTCCGCGTTCTCACCGATCTGTTCCGGGCGCTGCCGCCGCTGGTGCTGCTGATCCTGGTCTATTCCGGCCTTCCCTTCGCGGGGGTGCGCCTCAATCCGTTTGCGGCGGTGTCCATCGCATTCTTTCTCAACACCTCGGCCTATTACGGCGAAGTGCTGCGCGCCGGCATCGAGAGCATCGGCTTCGGGCAATGGGAGGCGTCGCGCTCGACCGGCATGAGCGGACGCGACACCTTCGTGTTCGTGATATTGCCACAGGCGGTTCGCAACGTGTTGCCGGATCTGGTATCCAATACGGTGGAAGTCGTGAAACTCACCTCGATCGCCAGCGTGGTGTCGATGACGGAACTGCTTTATTCTGCCGACATGGCGCGCTCGCTGACCTTCAACGCATCGCCCGTGGTGCTCGCCGGACTGTTCTATCTGGTGCTGCTGTGGCCCCTGGTACGCCTCGCCAGCCGGCTCGAACATCGCGTCGGCACCTGACACCCACCAACCCACCAACCCATCAACCTGGACATTCCCCATGCGTATTCTGAACGTCGCCGCCGCCCAGATGGGCCCGATCCAGAAGGCCGAGAGCCGCGAAGCAGTGGTGAAGCGGATGCTGGCGCTGCTCGCGCAAGCGAAGGCAAGGGGCGCCGACCTCGTGGTCTATCCCGAGCTGGCGCTGACGACCTTCTTTCCGCGCTATTACATGACCGACCAGGCCGAGGTCGATCGCTGGTTCGAGGCCGAAATGCCGGGTCCGGCGACGCGGCCGCTGTTCGAGGCCGCGGCTAATGCGAACATCGCGCTCTCGATCGGCTATGCCGAACTCACCGCCGACGGGCATCATTTCAACACCCAGATCTTGACCGATCGTACCGGCAACATCGTCGGCAAATATCGCAAGGTGCATTTGCCCGGCCATTCCGAATTCGATCCCGAGCGGGCATTTCAGCATCTTGAAAAGCGCTATTTCGAACCGGGCGATCTCGGCTTTCCGGTGTTTCGCGCGCTCGGCGGCATCTTCGGGATGCTGGTCTGCAACGACCGGCGCTGGCCCGAGGCCTATCGCGTGATGGGCCTGCAAGGTGTCGAGATGGTCGTGCTCGGCTACAACACGCCGGCGGTCAATTCACAGCGCCCCGCGGAAGGCCCGGAGCAGCGCCTGTTCCACAATCGCCTGTCGGTGCAGGCCGGCGCCTATCAGAACTCGACCTTTGTGGTCGCGGTCGCCAAGGGCGGCGACGAGGACGGTCATCCGCTGATCGGCGGCAGCCTGATCGTCAATCCGGACGGCGAGATCGTGGCCGAGGCGAAGACCGAAGGCGACGAACTCCTGGTCCACGCCTGCGACCTCGACGACACCCAATTTGGCAAGCGCACCATCTTCGACTTCGCGCGCCATCGCCGCGTCGAACATTACGGACGCATCACCTCGCAAACCGGCGTGATCCTGCCGCCGGAGTGATATCCAGCGCTCTTCATTCCCCGATGCGCAATTGCGCATCGGGGCTCGCGCAAGAGCGCGCCCGGAATGACGCTCACGCAAACATCACGCTGCCGAGCGCCATGGTGACTGCGGCCTGGGTCGGGTCGATGACGGGCACGCCCAGCGCGTCTTCGAGAGCGGCGCGATGCCGCGACATGCCGGCGCAACCCATCACGATCGCGTTGGCGCCGTCCTCGTTCTTCAATTCGCGGCCGATTTCGATCATCCGGGCCAGGGTGCCGTCGCCGGATGCGGCCTCGGCAACGCTCATGTCCAGCGGACGCTCGCCGGCGAAGCGGTCCATCAGGCACATCTGACGCAAATAGCGCAGATGCCGGCCGATCGAACGCTGCGCGACGGCGATGACGCCGAATCGATCGCCGCGCGCCAGGGCCGACAGAACGCCGGCCTCCGCAATGCCGAACACCGGGCGCGGCGTCGCCTCGCGGCAGACATACAGGCCCGGATCGGAATAACACGCAATGACGAACGCATCGGCCGAATTATCCGCCGCCACCAGAGCGCGCAGCGGCATGGTGACGCTTTCGAGATCAGCCTGGGTCTCGACGCCGAAGGGGCCTTCCTTGAGCGTCACGCAGTCGATCTCGGGACCGCCTTCGAACAACAGCGGTTGCAGCGCCTTTGCGAGATTGCGCGTCACCTGCTCGTTCGAGTTCGGGTTGATCACCAGGATCTTCCTGACGCGCGCCGTTTGCCACTCCTTGTCACGGCGTCATTATTGCTGGAAAGTGCGGCGCGTCAAAGCATTTCAATCTCAGGAGAGTCCGTTGTCCAACCCCGCTTACGATCTCGTGATCCGCAATGGCACCATCGGCACATCGAGCGAGGTCTTTGCCGCCGATGTCGGGATCATCGGTGAGACCATCGTGGCGCTCGGCAGCAATCTGGCGCCCGGCAGGACCGAGATCGATGCGCGGGGAAAACTGGTGCTGCCGGGCGGCGTCGACGCGCATGCGCATATCGAGCAATTGTCCGCCGCCGGCATCATGAACGCTGACACCTTTGAGAGCGCGACGCGATCGGCGGCGTTCGGCGGCACCACCAGCGTGATCTCCTTCGCGGCTCAGCATGTCGGCATGGACGCACGCCAGGTGGTGACCGACTACAGGGCGCTCGCCAAACGCGGCGCGATGATTGACTATGCGTTCCATGTCATCATCGCCGACGTCACCGAGAAGGTCATCGCCGAGGACATTCCCGCCCTGGTCGCGGAAGGGTTTTCCTCCATCAAGATCTTCATGACCTACGACCGGCTCCGGGTCGAGGACGAAAAGTTGCTGGACATCCTTGCCGCAGCCCGCGCCGCAGAGGCGCTGGTCTGCGTCCACGCGGAAAACCACGGCGTCATCTCATGGATGGTGAAGCGCCTGATCGCGAAGGGTTTTACGGCGCCGAAATACCATTCCGTCAGCCATCCGCGGCTGTCGGAATCCGAAGCCTTTACCCGGCTGATCGGGTTTTGCGAATTGCTCGACCAGCCGGTGATGATCTTCCACGTCTCGACACAAGAGGGCGCGGCGGTGATCCGCGAGGCGCGCGGCCGCGGCGTCAAGGTGTTCGCCGAGACCTGCCCGCAATATCTGTTTCTGGCCGCCACCGATCTCGACAAGTCCGGCGTCGAAGGCGCCAAATGGATGTGCAGCCCGCCGACGCGCACGCCCCGGGACCAGGAGGCGCTGTGGCGCGCGCTTGAACTTGGCGACCTGCAATTGATCTCGTCCGATCACGCGCCCTATCGCTTCGATGAAACCGGCAAGCTTCTCGCCGGGCCAAATCCGAACTTCAAGCAGATCGCCAACGGCCTGCCGGGGCTGGAAACCCGGCTGCCGCTTTTGTTCGACGCCATGGTGTCGCAGGGACGGCTCGGGCTGTCGAAATTCGTCGAGTTGACCGCGTCCGCGCCGGCGAAAATCTACAACCTCCCGAAAAAGGGCTCCATCGCCGTTGGCAATGACGCCGATATCGCGATCTGGAATCCGGCGCGCAGCGTCAAATTGTCGGACTCGGCGATGCACGACCGGGCCGGCTTTACGCCCTATGCCGGGCGTATCCTGGCAGGCTGGCCAGACACCGTTCTGCTGCGCGGGCGCGTGCTGATCGACGGCGAGCAGTGTCATGGCCGGGCAGGCGAGGGCCGCCTGATGTTGCGCGGCGGCGGCGAGGCGGCAATGCCGAGCGGACGGCTGGTGGCCGAGATGGATGAGGCCCGAAATTTCGGCGCAAAGATAATGTAGTGGTCCGTAGGACGGGATGAGTGACACGAAACCCACCAACGCACGGCGAGGCGTTGTGATGGGTTTCGCCTGCACTCAACCCATCCCTGCTGCGAGCTGCGTTGGGAATTCGGTCACCGCCCTCTCGTCCGTCATGACTGGACTTGTCCCGGCCATCCACGTCTTCTCTCACACGAACGCTGTAAGACGTGGATGCCCGGGACAAGCCCGGGCACGACGAACTTATATGCGGTCGCGAGAGGCTCGGCTCAGGCCGCGCCCGCCAACCTCTCGCGACGCGAGAGCAATAGCTGCGCTATCTCCGCGGCTGGGATTGCCGGGCTGAAGAGATAGCCCTGCATTTCGCTGCAGCCGAGGCTGCGCAGCATGTCGAGCTGCGCTTCGGTTTCGACGCCCTCCGCCGTCGTCGTCATGTGACGTGCGGTGGCGATGTTGACGACCGCCTGCACGATGCAGGCCGACCCCTCGGGTTCGGCGACGTTCCCGATGAAGCAGCGGTCAATCTTGATCTTGTCGAACGGGAAGCGCTGCAGATAGCCGAGCGATGAATAGCCGGTCCCGAAATCGTCCAGCGCGATGCGCACCCCGAGCTGCCGCAGCTGATGCAGCATGGCCAGCGCCGCCTCATCGTCGCGAATCAGAACCGCTTCGGTGATCTCCAGTTCCAGCCTGTTTGCCGAAAGACCTGAAGCCGCCAGCGCGGCCGCGACCTTCAACGCAAACGCCGGGCTCCGGAACTGAACCGGCGAAACATTGACCGCGACCTTGATGTCGTCCGGCCAGGTCGCGGCCTCGGCGCAGGCCGTGGTCAATACCCATTCGCCGAGCGGGTTGATCAGGCCGGTCTCTTCCGCGACCGGAACGAATTCGGCGGGCGAGATCATGCCGCGCTCGGGATGGCGCCAGCGCGGCAGTGCTTCGCAGCCGGTGACCCGATTGTCCGCAACGCTGACCAGCGGCTGGTAGTGCAGCTCGAACCCGCCGTCCGCGATCGCCTGGCGCAGATCCAGCTCCAGGGTGCGCAGCGCCTTCACGCGCGCATCCATGCCCGGTTCGAAGAAACGATAGGTGCGGCGTCCCTCCGCCTTGGCGCCATACATCGCCAGATCCGCGTTCTTCAGCAGTTGATCCAGATCGGCGCCGTCCTGCGGAGCCAGCGCAATGCCGATACTGGCGTCGGCGGTGAGCAGGTGACCGGCACAATCATACGGCTTTCGGATTGCATCGTAAATCCGCGCCACAAGGTTCGTGGTATCGGCCGGTCGCTCCACCGCGGTCTGAATGATTGCAAATTCGTCGCCGCCGAGCCGGGCCACGAAATCGGTCGCTCGCAGGCAGCCGCGCAGGCGACCCGCCACGGCTTTCAACAGTTCGTCGCCGACCGGATGGCCGAGCGAGTCGTTGACGCTCTTGAATTCATCGATGTCGATGTAGAGCACCGCCAACTGTCCGCCGCGAGAGATCGTCTTGAGGGCGGAATCGAGTTGTTCGCGAAACAGCACCCGGTTCGGCAGGTCGGTCAGCGCATCATAGTGCGCCATGTGCGCGATGCGCTCGTCAAACCGCTTGCGTTCGGTGATGTCCTCCAGCGTCGCCACCCACCCGCCGGTTGCCAGCGGCTGGTTCAGGATCTCGATCGATCGTCCGTCCGCGGACACGACGTTGCGGCGACTAGCCTTGCCCAGCGCGTTGTTGCGCAGGATAGAGGAACAATATTCCTCGACGTCGCCTGCAAACGATCCGGTCTCCTTGCGATGCGCAATCAGATCGCGAAAGCTGCAGCCGGGCTTTACTACCTCCGGCGACAGCCCGTACATCTCGATATAGCGCCGATTGCAGACGACCATCCGCTCCGCTGCGTCGAACTGCAGCAGCCCTTGCGTCATATTATCGAGAGCGATGTCGAGGCGCTGCTTCTCCAGCGCCTGTCTCCGGCTGGACAATCGATGGTCGCGCGACAACTGCCGAACGATCAGGAGCAGGATGAAGGTGATCACGAGCGCGGAAAGGCCGGCCGCGGCGATCAAAAGCTTTGTCTGCTCCCGCCAATCGGCCAGCGCAGCCGATACGGTCGTTGCCGCGATGAGCGTAATTGGAAAATGGCTCAGGTTGCGGGCGGAGACCAGCCGAGCCAGACCGTCAATGCGACTATCCAGTCGCGTCGTCCAATGGTCTGCTTTCAAGACATTATTCTGGAACAACGGACCTGTTATGAAATTGCGCCCGATCATCGTTTCGACGTGCGGATGACGAACCAGCAGCGTCCCGTCGCGTTGGAACATGGCTATCGCAGTGCCTTCTCCGAGCGCCACGGATGTGAAGAAATCTTCGAACTGGGCGAGCTCAATGCCTCCAAAAACGACGCCCAGAAACTCGCCTTTCGACCCGGTCAGCCGTCGGGCCACGATCATTGTCCAGGCGCCGGTGAGACGATTGAAGAGGGGTTCGCTCAAAGCCGTTGTCAACTGTGGGTCTGATTTGAGCGCTTTGAAATACGCTCGATCGGCAATATTGACCGGGGGAACAGGCCAGAAGCGTGCCGAGTTGATCAGCTTCCCGTCCGAGTCGGCCAGATTGAGGTTGCCGACATGAGGCAACGCCGCGATCTTGGTCTTGAGCATCAGGTGCACGTCGTTGCCGGACATCTCGCGCTCAAAGTCGTCGCACGAAGCGATCCCGGCCGACCGTATCTGCTCGACCATGCTTGCTTGAGCCAGCTCGAGCTGTTGAAGCTGCTGATCGAAGTGTCGGGCGAGCAACAACACGGTGTTTTCCAGCTCGCGTTCGCTGTTGACCAGCGCGCGCTCGCGGAAATTGCCGATCGTGAAGGCGGTTCCGATGGCGATGGCCGCGACAAGCAGCACGCCGCAAACGATCAGCCAGCGGATCGGACGTGATCGTCGAATCGGCGATTCAGGATCGACCAGCCCGATCCTGCCTTCCTCTGCACGTTCGCGGCCGCTGCCGTCCGAAAAAGCTGTTCTCATTGCGTCCCCCGACCCCGGCATGGTTGCACGTTGGGAATGGAAGCGGAGTTAGGAATTCCGGTTAGCGATTGCTTAATTCGGGCGCCGTGGACTTGCCGGTCCATGCAAGACACTCATTGCAAAGGACAATGCGGCGTTTTCTGCTTCGATCGCTGGTTGCGGCGAGCCGCCGCAACATCTATATGTCGCCTCGCACTCAACCCCTGGACGGAAGCGAAGAGATGGTCGCGAAGATTTTCATCGACGGCGAAGCGGGGACGACCGGGCTGCAGATCCGCGACCGGCTGGCCGGACGGCGCGACTTCGAACTGCTTTCGATCGCCGCCGACAAGCGCAAGGACAAAGATGAGCGCAAGCGTCTCCTCAACGCCGCGGACGTGGCGATCCTGTGCTTGCCCGACGAGGCGGCAAAGGAAAGCGTGAGCTTGATCGAGAACGACACCACCCGGGTGATCGACGCCTCATCGGCGCATCGCGTCGCCGCGGGCTGGACCTATGGCTTTGCGGAAATGGAGCGCGGCCAGTCGCGGAAGATCGCCCAAGCCAAGCGGGTGACCAATCCCGGATGCTGGCCGCAGGGCGGCATTGCAACGTTGCGGCCGCTGGTCAATGCCGGGCTGATACCCACCGAATATCCTGTGACCGTGCACGGCATTTCCGGCTACTCCGGCGGTGGCCGTTCGATGATCGAGGATTATGAGCGCCAGGGCGAGGACGCCAATGTGTTCCTGCCCTACGCCCTGACCTTGCAGCACAAGCACCTGCCCGAACTGCAGGCCCATGCCGGGCTCGGCAACACGCCGCTGTTTACGCCTGCGGTCGGCAATTTCCGGCAAGGCATGATCGTCACCGTGCCGCTGCAATTGCGGACGCTCGCCAGGATTCCCACCGGCGCCGAGCTTCATGCTGCGATTGCCGATCATTATGCGGCAATTTCGGGCGGCTTCGTCGAGGTCGCGCCGCTCGCCGAGACATCCGGACTCGATCCTGAAGCTTACAACGACAGCAACCGGATGCGCCTGCATGTCTTCGCCAATGACAAGACGGCGCAGGCGGTTCTGATCGCGGTCTACGACAACCTCGGCAAGGGCGCCTCGGGCGCGGCGGTGCAGAACCTCAATCTGATGCTGGGCGTCGCCGCCGACACTTCGCTGGCGGCGTAGCTATAAGCGACAACATACAAGTTCGTCATAGCCGGGCTCGCCCCGGCTATCCACGTCTTCTCTTTCACGAGCGCTGTAAGACGTGGATGCCCGGGACAAGCCCGAGCATGACGAACTTATATGTGGTCGCTGAGCCGTCCAGCGCGGAACGCCGTGGATCGAAAAGCCGCCTGTCGTTTAATGGTTGCTATGGATAGCCACTGGGATCAGGTGCGATCTTTCCGAATTGATGATGCAAAGGACGATACCTGCTGGTTTTCCGGGGATGGCTGGTGGCTCTCGACCGCAACGACCGACGCCGAAGTGCTATGCGAGCGAAAATGGTGATTTTTTCTTGTTCGGCTATTTGCGTGATATAGGACGCCGATGGCGGAACTGCTATGCGAGCAGCAGGGAGCGCGATCGAAATAATCCGGATTCGTGGCCAGGCGCCGGGCGCTCTTTAACAAACCGCCAGGCCATTCGTTCGCGCTGGTGCGTAGGTGAAACGGCAGGCAGATAGGAGGGCTGAATGCGCAAAATACCGCCTGGAACGAAGGCAACGTTCAGCATGCGTGTGCTGCCTGAGCATCTCGCCAATCAATTCAAAGATGCCATGCTGCCGCAGGTGCTGGCGACTCCCGTCATGATCCTGATCATGGAAAACGCCGCTCTCAATGCCATTCGGCCATTTCTGGATCCGGGTGAGAGCGCGCTCGGTACCGCGATCAATGTACGGCACCTTGCTGCTACGCCCGTCGGTCATGAAGTCCGTGCCGAAGCCGAGGTGATCAGCGTCGACGGAAAGAAAATTGAATTCAAGGTGTCGGCGCGCGACGAGACAGAAGAGATCGGCAATGGAACGCATCAGAGAACGGTCATCAATCTCCGTTCGTTCAACGAGCGTCTGGCGCTAAAAAGCAAGCGCTAATTATGCGTCCCGACAGTCCGCATACAGTATGGGGCGGGTTGAGCCAACGGGTCCTGCGGGTCTATGACCAAGGCTCGAAGTGCGGTGCTAAAGGGCTCTCTCATGCTAGGAATCCCCCGGCGATTCAGTCATTTTGTCTTTGCGATCATTCAGTCTGGGCTGACCTGCGCGATCGCAGCGGCGATCGCGAGCTATCCCTTCCTCACCGAAGGATTTTTCACCAGGCATTGGCTGCAATCCTGGGTGCTGGCCTGGATCCTGATGTTGCCAGTCGTGGTGTTCGCCGCGCCCGGCATTCGAAAACTGGCGTTTTTTCTGACCCGCGACGAACGCAGCTGACGCAGGGAGAGTCCTCATCCTGAGGAGCGTGCCCTCCCGGCAGCGCACTTGCGCTGTCCGGTCGCGCGTCTCGAAGGATGGCCGCGAGTCCACGCGTTGCGTCCATCCTTCGAGACGCTTGCTTCGCAAGCTCCTCAGGATGAGTTCAGCCCGTTGGCTCGACCCAGCCTATGAACTACGAACTGCAAAGGGAGCGGTTAAAATCAGCTGCTTCTTTCCCGTGCCAATGGCACGAGCAACAATCCTGCCAGCGCCACGCAGGCGAGCAGAGCCCATGCCTCGTTGACGCTCAGGGCCAGGGAAGCCTTCTCAACCAGGGGACGCACAAACGCCACTGCCTGTGCGTCCGGCGGTCCCGGAAGCCTTTTTGCAAACAGCTCCTGACTCAGTCCAATCGCCTGCGCTGCCGTCGTATCTCCGGCAAGCAGGCGGACACGGAAATTCTCCGCATGCAAGGCCGTTCGCGCTGAGAGGATGGTATCGATCAGTGCGATGCCGATCGCCCCGCCGAGATTCCGCATCAGATTGAACAGGCCGCTTGCATCCGGCACCTGAATTTCGGACAGCGACCCCAATGCCAGCCGCGTCGGTGGCAGCAGGCAGAACATGATGGCGACGCCCCGCACCACCTGCGGCCAGAACATCTGCTCGAAATCGGCCGTGCGCGTTTGCAACGCGCTGATTGCAAGTCCGATCGCAAACAAAGAGAAACCGGCGCCGGTCAGCCGGCGGGCGCCAAGGCGACTTTCCAGCATCGCTGCGAAGGGAGCCGTCACCAGCTGTGCAACGCCGGTCACCAGCATGATGGAGCCGATTTCGAATGCGTCATGGCCGCGGACAAACGCCAGAAACACCGGCATCAGGTAGACCGAGCCATACAAGCCGACCCCGAGGCAGAAACTCAAGGCGCAACCGACCGCAAATGAGCGCTGTCTCAGCGTGGAGAGGTCCACCACCGGATCGGCAGCGCGCAACGTTCTGCGGACGAAAATGGCGGCGGAAGCCGCGCTGCCGAGAAACAGGCCCGCGCAGTGCGGAGACAACCATCCATCGTGCGGGGCGTCCTTCAACCCGATCTCGAGGCTGGCGAGAGCCGCCGCCGCCAGCACAACAGATATGCCGTCGAGTTTTGTCAGATCGGCAAACCGGATCTCCTGGCGGGGCAGCAGAAACGGCGTCGCCGTCGCCGCGATCAGCCCCGGAATGACGTTGATCAGAAACAGCCAGTGCCATGAATAGGTCTCGGTGATCCAGCCGCCGACCACGGGACCGATGGTCGGCGCCAGCACCGCGACCACGCCGCCAACCGTGGTCGCGGTGGCATGGCGCTCCGTCGGAAACAGCAAAAACACTGCCGAGAACACCGCCGGAATCAACATTCCTCCGGCAAAACCTTGCACCACGCGAAAACCGATCAAGGTGCCGAAGCTGCTGCTGAAGGCGCAGCCGATCGATGCTGCGGTGAACAGCGTGATCGCCGCGACGAACAGCCAGCGCAACGTCAGGACCCGCGTCAACAGCCCGGTGAGCCGGATCGCGATAACCTCGGCGATCAGATAGGCGGTCTGGATCCAGCTCATGGCATCGGCGGAAACCTCGAACGCCTCCTTGATCGTCGGCAGCGACGTCGCGACCACCTGGATATCGAGAATGGCCATGAACATCCCGAGGCACATCAGCAGGAAGCCCGGCCATGGTCCGAAGGCGGGATCGTCTGTTCGGGCCTGGGCCTGATCGCTCATGGAACCGGGCGCGCCGGCAGTCGGCGGATCGCGGCGAGGGCGCGTTCCTCGGCGCGAATGCGAATGCGCAGCACCAACGCATTGAGCATGGTGAAGATCAGCGCGACCCAAGGCAGGTGAAGCGCCAGGGGAAGCACCGCGATTTCGGCCGCGACTACCGCGTAGTTGGGATGCGACGAATACCGGTAGGGGCCGGACGATATCAGGGGCTGGTGCGGCACCACGATGATGCGCGTGGTCCATCGCGGCCCAAGCGTTGCCATCACCCAGAGGCGCAGTCCCTGCAGAGCGATGAAGAGTGCGAGAGCAAGGAGGTCAACCGCCTGATCGCGCCCCCACCCCCACAGCGAGCCCAGCCAGGCCGCGTGCATGGCCACTACCATCGGATAGTGTCCCGCCGCGATCTCGGTGGCGCCGCGTGCCATCAGTTTGTTCGTATTGCTGCGGGCCAGCACCAGCTCGCCCATCCGCTGCAGCGTGACCAAAGCGAGAATGATTGTGGCAACGCTCACGCGGCGTGCTGCAACGCTACGCAGCTTGCGGTGAAGCCTGGCCCGAGCGAGGTCAAAAGCGACCGGGACGGAAGGCCGGCCGCGCGCGCGCGTTCGAGCACAAACAGCACGGTCGGACCCGACATGTTGCCATAATCGGCAAGGACCTCCCGCTCATGATCGAGCACGCCCTGATTGAGGGCAAACGCGGTCTCCAGCGCGCGGACCACCTTGGCGCCACCGGGATGGCAAATAAACCGGTCGATATCTGCGATCGAAAGATCCATCCGGGCGAGCATCCCGGTGACGGCAGAACCCATATTGGCGGCGACGAAGTCGGGAATGGTTCGCTTAAAGATCACGCCAAAACCTTCCGGATCGACGTTCCATCCCATGATGTCGAGCGTGTCCGGCCACAGATGCTCACCGGTCGCCTCGACGCGTGTCGCGCCGCCGTCGCCCGCGCGCAACACTACGGCGGCGGCGCCGTCACCGAACAAGCTGGCGGCAACGAGGTTGACCTTGGTCAGTTCGTCGTGACGGACCGCGAGGGTGCACAGTTCAATGGCGACCAAGAGCACGTTGGTGCCGGGGCGGGCCTGCGCCAGCCGCGATGCTACCGACAATCCGGTGACGCCGCCGGCGCAGCCGAGGCCAAACACCGGCACGCGCGAGACATCGCTTCGCAGCCCGAGCTTGCCGGCAACGCGCGCCTCCAGACTTGGCGTTGCAATCCCGGTCGAACAGACCGTGACGACGGTGTCGATCTCACCGGCGCCGAGATCGGCGCGCTCGATCGCCTTGCGCGCGACATCGATGAACAAGGCCTCCGCGCCTTCCAGAAAAGCTTGCGTGCGCTCCGGCCAGCCACGCCGTTCGAAATACCATTCGATCGGCTTGACGCCATGACGGTTGACGACGCCGGTATTGGCGAAAATGCTGGAGAACGTTTCAAACTCGGGATATTGCCCGAAGATCTCCCGGGCGGCTGCCAGGATTTGCGCTTGGTGAAACAGGTGCGGGGGGACCGACGTCGCCAAAGAGACCAACGCGGCCGCGTGCTTCATGACATTGCTCCTGCCTGACACCGTCGGCATATGAAACAATGCGGCCGCATCAATATTTCAGCGCCTCGCGTTTAATCGTGCCAGCTGGATCAAGAAAATGTGAGCGTCGCCGCAAGCGGTATGGCAGCCCCTGGGAACAGACCGGAAAGCTCGGGAGCGATCCGCCACAAGGCCTCCGTCTTCCAGAAAGGCTTGCGCGCGCGGATCGATCTCGAACGCAAGCATCAATGCTATCATCAGATGCCATCGTCGATGCAAAAGGGGTGCCGCTTTGATAAAAGCGGCATCCCTTGACCGAACCTTGCACCGTCGATTTAGAAGTCGAACGTCACACCGTGGTGACGGCTTTGGCCTTGTTGCCGGCCACCACGTTGTTGTTGGCATCGCGACCGCAGACGGCATAGCCATGGCCGCTGGCGCCCAGGCAATAATGCGCGCCCCCTCCGTTGCGGAGATAGGTGCCATGAGCCGGTCGACCGCCGATCTACTTGAGCGAGCTGTTGATTGACGTGAAGTTGGTGTTGAGCGTGCCGCCGAGCAAATTGACTGCTGCGATAATCGCAAGCGAAATGCCTGCTGCAATCAGACCGTATTCGATTGCGGTTGCACCCGACTCATCGGACCAGAATTGAGAAAAGCGACGCTTCAATTGGACCTCCCGTTTAAACATGACCTGGTAGTTCCACAAGGAGGAACCTGCTCCTTAAAACCTAAAGTTGCGTAAATTGCGATACGAAATATAGGGGACGGCGAATCGATGGATCGAGCGCTACCGCGCCGCCAACTGTAAAAAAGAAAGGCCATGTGTCGGGCGCCAGGGCCGTTTCAGCTGGCCTCGGCGATAGCCCGCCTGAGCGCCGACCGCCGGATGTCGTTTCGGCGGAGCCAGCGGCGGACGCAATTGAAGTTGTCAATCGGCCCATGGCTTTTCGCCACGTTCGATCCGCTGCAATAATTCGGACTGAAATGCCGGCGGACCGAAGGCGAACCACTCCTCCTGGATCTGGTAAATCAGCAACCGCTTTTTTTCGAAACTGAATTTCTTCAGCCAGTCGAGTGCCTTGTTCTTCGGGCGCGGCCTGCCGCCACTGCGACATCGACCGGCAAGCCGCGCCAGAAAAAATTGGCTGGCACCAGGATCAGGTCGGCCTTGTCGGGACGCATCCAGTCGGGCAACGGGCTCGATGCAACCAGCCAGCCGCAGCTGAATTCACGGCAGGGATGCTGCGGCCGCTCGCAGTAAATCGAACATCGGCGTTCGATGCTGAACGGGCACGGTATTCCCGGCCGAATCCGATGGCCATAGACTTCGATCTGCAAGCAGCCATCGCAACAGGCTGTGCAGCTTCCGCAAGTTCTGGTTGTTGTCTCGTTCACTCGGGGCGGCACCATCGACGCAGAGCCGTGGTTCGTCAAAAGAAATCCGCACGCATGCGAAAATTCGTTGTTGGGGGAGATCTCGCGAAACTTCGACGCTGAGCAACGGCGCTGGATTCGGCGACCTCTCTTATTTCAATCGCACATTCCGTCGCCGCCATGGGCGACGCCGTCGAGGGTACGTGAAGCAGCCCGGCGTGAGGAGCGCGGGCCATTTCGTCGAGCAAATCATTTCCCGTCGGCTGTGCAATGCGCAAATGGGTGATGATGCCCAGGAGCAGACCGCGCCTGACCGGAAGCCGCCGGCAGACCGCAAAATCCGAACCGAGCATTGATCCTGGCGGCTCACACAAGCTAGAATTGAGTGTTCTGGTCCGAACAGCCGCGATAAGCTGTCTGAAAGCGGTGACTGCAACATTTTGGGCGCGCCTGCCAATGAGTGAATTTGATTTGCCTGTGACGCGTTACGCGATCAGCGGCGACCTCAATATTGCGTACCAAACCATGGGCGGGGGACCGATCGAAATCATCATCGTTCCCGGATCGATTTCGCATATCGAGTTCCTGCATGAGATGCCCGGATATACCGCCTTTTTGCGCCGCCTTTCGACGTTCGCCCGCGTTGTCACCTTCGACAAAAGAGGCCAGGGCCTATCAGACAGAATGTCCGACGCCGCCTCGTTCGAACAGCGAATGGATGATGTTCGCGCTGTTATGGACGATATCGGATCAAAGCGAGCCGTGCTGCTGGGGTTCTCCGAAGGCTCTCCGATGAGCGCCTTGTTTGCGGCCACCTATCCCGAACGGGTATCCCATCTCATCTTGTTTGGCGGATTTGCCTGTTTCAATGATCTGTTCGGGACGGCGAATCCGCAAGAAACGATTACGAAACGAATGAAGTTCTGGGGAACCGGTGTGTTCGTCAAGAGCGCGATTCCAAGCCAATCGGAAAATCAGGACGCGATCAATCAGTTCGCCAAACTGGAACGGCTTTCCGGCAGTCCCGGGGCGTATAGGGCATCTGCGCTGCTGAACACACAAATTGACATCAGGCCGGCTCTTTCTGCCGTACGTGTGCCCACGCTTGTCCTGCACCGTCGAACGGACAAAATGATCCCGGTCGCGCTAGGCCGCGATCTGGCATCGCGGTTACCGGGTTCGAAATATATCGAATATCCCGATGGCGACCACGTATTCTGGACATGCGATGTCGATACGGCGCTTGGCGACATAGAGGAGTTCGTGACCGGACATCGCGAAAGTTCGTCGGACGATCTCGATCGGGTTTTAGCCACGGTTCTCTTCACCGATATCGTGGATTCGACGCGGAGCGCCGCCGAAGTGGGCGATAAGGCATGGAGAAGGTTGCTGGATAGTCACGATCAGCTCGCGAGACAGATTGTCGAGAAACATCTTGGAACACTGGTCAAGTCAACAGGGGACGGCATCCTGGCGACGTTTGACGGACCTGCCCGAGCAGTGCATGCCGCGGCAAGGGTGATGGCGCAATCTCAATCGAGCGAAGTTCTTGTATCCAGAGTCGTCACCGATCTCGTGGCCGGCGCTGGTTTGAGGTTCTCCGAACGTGGATCGTACGAACTGAAGGGTCTTCCAGGCAGCTGGGACCTATTTGCCGCGAGCCTTTAAACTGCGGTAGCATTGCGCAATCGCCGTTATGGATTGATCCGGTGATCGCAGGCCTGAGGTTGGCGCGGCGGCTGCCGGGCGCACCGCGGTGCGGCAAGGCAGTCCGATGGAGACACCGTGGATTGGACCTTCGTTCTCGGCATTCCGTCATCCTCTATGAGGAGCGCGCTCTTCCGGCAGCGCACTTGCGCTTTCCGGTCGCGCGTCTCGAAGGATGGCCGCGAGTCCGTGCGTTGCATCCATCCTTCGAGACGCTTGCTTCGCAAGCTCCTCAGGATGAGGTCAGCCCGTTGGAGGGGCTGAGCCAATAGCGATCAGCCAACCCGCGCTTCGATGACACTGAAGCGGCCAGCCGGATGAACTGATGTGGGGCGAAAACCGCTTTCGCTCAGCAGGCGGCGGTACTCATTCCCGGTTCGCTCAAGACCGCCGGGACCCCGAAGCATATTCAGGTCGCTCATCGCGTGCGCTCTGTCCTCGTCCGTCACGGTCGGCGATTCCGGCATGATTCGTTCGACCAATAACAGCGTTCCATTTTCCGGAAGCGCCTGGCGGCAATTTCGCAGGATCAGGGCGCTGCGTTCATCATTCCAGTCGTGAATGACGCTCTTGAGGATGATGGCCTCTGCAATGGCCGGAATGGTCTCGAAGAAATCGCCGGCAAGGAATTCGGCGCGATCGCTGACGCCGACGCGTCTGAGATGGTTGTTCGCGCTCTCCGCACATCGCGGAAGATCGAAAACAGTCGCGCGAAGAGCTGGATATTGCTTTGCGACGCTGCCGATCAGTTCGCCTGAGCCGCCTCCCACGTCCATCAGGTGAGAAATGTGGCTGAAATCATAGGCCCGGAGGATGCCCGGCGTGACCAGGCGTGTCAGATCCGCCATTGCCGCATTGAATATGCCTATATTCTCAGGAACGCGAGCCATCAGGTCGAAGCTGCTGTCCAGGCCTGAGAGTTGCGCGGCGGTCTTGCCGGTCACGATCGATTCGATCATTCCATTCCACGATCTGGCAAGCATTTCGCCTTCGAAGATCGCCCAGGCCTTGAAAGACTGCTCTGCTTCGCCGTCCAGTGCCTTGCCCATCTCCGTCAATGAATATTGAAACGACGTTCGATCCTGCCCGCTCCGTGAACAAATGCCGACGGTCGAAAGCGCTGTCAGCATGCGTCGAAGGGCGGCTTGGTCGACGCCGGTGGCTTCCGCGAGTTCGGCGAGCGAGCGCGGTCCGTCCCGCAGCAGCTCCGCAATTCCGAGCTTAGCGGCAACGTAAATGACAACCGTCACACGATGGGATTGAATCAGGTCAAGAAGCCTGATCGCTGGCGTGGATGAAGGCATGCGCTGTTCTCCATCGCTTTGCGCTATTGCGCGTTCCTGATGTCGATGATCCCTGTGATTTCAGCGAGCCAGGCTCGCTGCCTGGTGATCCCCGCCGTCAGTTCGTCACCGGTGCCGTTGAGGACGTTGTGACCAGCGGCTTCCAGTTTTTGGCGAGCGTCGGGCTCCCGGCAAACGGCGGCGACATCCGCGGCTATTCGATTTCGTAGCGCCTCCGGCATGGCCTTGCCTCCGAAAATTCCGCCCAATCCGTCAATCTCGAGCTCGGGATAACCGAGTTCGCGCGCGGTCGGAAGATCCGGCAATGCTGTAGCGCGGGTAGGATTGATGACGGCGAGAAAGCGTGCTTTTCCGGTCTGCACCGGGGAAGACGACGCCGTCAGGGACGTCACCAGGACCTGGATCCGGCCCTCGCCGAGGTCGGCCTGGGGCTGCGCGGCGTCGCGATAGCTGACGAAGTTCATTTGCAAGCCGTTCCGCTTCAGAAACGCTGCAAAAACATAGCGCGGCAAGGTCGGTCCGGATGTCCAGGCATATTTGCCCGGATTCGATCGCAGGACGTCGATCAATTCCGCGATGCTGCGGACCCGGAGATCGTTGCTGACTGCGAGCGTCAGGACGATCGCCGTGGTAGCGGCGATTGGCTGCAAATCCCGCTCGACATCGTATGATAATCTGTCGATCAGCAATGGGGCGACCGTCACCGATCCGGCAACGGTATAGAGCAGGGTGTGATCGTCCTGGCTTGAGACAAAGGACCCCACCCCGAGAGTGCCTTCCGCACCGGGCTTGTCCTCGACCACGACCGGTTTGCCCCACTTCTTCGAAAGCGCGTCGGCGAATATCCGGGCTGCCGCATCGTTGGCGCTTCCGGGCGGGAACGTCACGATCAGTTTTATCGGCCGATCGGGCCACGCAGCTCGAGCATCAGCGGGGATGGCAAGCAGCGCGGTGCAAGCCAGAATGGTGATCAAGCAAGGCATTCGCCGTAACGTCGTCATCGTCGGCCTCCTGTTTCGCTGCTCTCGGCTTCGGATTTGCGGTGCGGTTTTCGTCGACCGTTGCCGGGGCGGGCGTAAGAATCGTTAGCTTCGATCACGCGCACCAGCATATCCAGCAGCGCGGTGCGCTCGCTCTTCGCTAGCGGCGCCAGCAGGCGATCCTGGGCGGCAAGCAAAGACGGGCGCAGCCGGTGGCGCAAATCGGTGCCGCGCCGGGTCGCATAGAGCTGGCGCGCCCGCCGGTCCTCAGGATCGATCTGTCGGCGGATCAGGCCTTTCTGTTCGAGCAAATCGGTCATATGGCCGAAGTTCACGGCATCGACACCCATCCGTTTCGCGAGCTGCCGCTGGCCGCTTCCCGGCTCCTCCAGAACCGCAGCCATCACCCCCCACAGCAGCGGCGTCAGATCCTCCTGCATCAGAATTTCAGCCGTAACCCCAAGGCAGATTTGATGAAAGCGGCGCGCCAGATGGGCAGGCACCCGATGCGAGGACAGCACCGGCGACTTCTCAGTCGCCGCGGAGCGAGGCTGGCGCATATCAATGCCGATAAAATAAGAATTATAATGATTAGAATACGTACGATATCGTTTGTCAATGGCGGTCACCCCGGCACTGGTCACCATCAACGGCAGGCGCGCCCTGACGCGGCATGGCGTCGGTGCTCTGACTTGCGCTGATCTTTGCGCTGGATTGGCTGGCGCTGATGGTCGTCCCGAGCGCTGTCGTCTTGCATCTCGCCGTGCGTGAAGAGCAATATCTGGAACAGAAATTTGGCAAAGAATATCGGCGTTACAGGATGCGCGTTCCGCGCTACGCCTTCGTTTAGGATCTGGTTACTTTCAACCCTCTCTCCGCGAAGCGGTGGGGAAGGGCGGCTTCCATCGCCATAGCGAAAGCGCTCGATCTCGAAATCGCGGAATCGTTTCTGCTGCGTGCAGACGCCCTGATCGCCTGAGGTAAGCCGGGATTAATCCGCCCTGCGCGCCTTGCCGCGCCAAATTCAGAGGTGACGATTCAATCTTCGTTCCGAATGCCGTTTCGAAGCATGGCACGCGTCTTGGCGGTCATCTCCAGATAATATTCTTCGCGCTCGCGCCGCAGCTTTTCCTGGTGGGCTTTGAAGCCGGCTACGCGCTGCTTGATTTCTTCCTGCGCCGGAGAGCTCGACGTCACTTGTGGCAGCACTTGAGGCAGCGCGGTTTCGAGGACGGGCTCACGAGGCGACGACTCGTCGGGCTTTGCCGCCGGTTCAACTATTTTTTGATTTACGTTCTTGAGCATCGCCTTCGTCTGTTCGACGAGACTCTCAAGTTCTATTCTCCACTGCATCACGCCAACCCTCCCAAAAAATATTTGAGCAAGGCGGGCGGAGAAAATCAAGCACCGCGGGAGAGCGCATGGTCCGATTGCCGACTTAGGAACTCATCGGCGGGGGGCGGTCTTGAAAGCAATCGGTCGTCGCGTGTCTTCCAGCAGATACCCGTCGACCACCTGTCCGCCCGCTCGCTGCGACGTCACCGGGCGAAGCCTCGTTTTGCGACTTGGCGCACCCCGTTCACAGCATATTCAGGCAGCAACAGGCAACAGAGGGCTTCACCTCACTTGCCTGGAGATCAGTGCATGAGACATCTGTTCAATGCCGCCGTTGTCGCAGGTTCGCTCACCCTCGCACCAGCCGCTTTTACACAAACTGCACCCGCGCCTGCATCCGCCGTTCCGGCTCCGGCCAATCCCGCTGCTGCTGCGCCGGTCGCGGTCGGCAAGCGGATGGCGTGTCAAACCGCGTCGCAGGCAACGAGCGGACAAGAAAGAAGGGATCAGATGCAGCTCTGCATGGCGCAGGCTCGCCTCGACTGCCTCAAACAGGCGATCGACCAAAAGATCGTTGGCCCGCAGCGAAAGGAATTTGTGAAAAGCTGTGCCCAGGAATTCTGATTAACCGGTTCCCCGACGCGTGCGATAGTCCTGCTCTTGTGGGGAGGGGCGTTGGGCACTCGGGTCGGGCGCTTCGCGCCGTCCGAGCACAGGCTCCGCGAACGCAGGCCGGGTGGGGCTCTCAGTGCGATGGTCTTTTCACCCCACCACATGACGCAGCCTATTGGCGCCCCCAGGAGACCGCGGCCCACATTCGTTCATGAAAATAATACAGCAAAATCTTGGTAAACAGCTCGGTGGCGGCAATCGAGCCGGCCACGGTGAGTTTTCCGGTCACGATGGCGCTGATGACAAAGGTGTCTATCGTACCGGTAACGCGCCAACTGACGGCCTTGGCAAGCGACCGACTCTGGGATTCTTGATTCTGCAATATAGCCATCGCTCGCCCTCTTGATTGAGGGACCTGTTCTAGGGCGCTTTGAGGCACAAAATCAAATGAGGGCCCTCAAGATCGAAAGCCATTCGGAACCAGGACAGTGCCAAATCGAACGGAAACGCGGAGCGGTACCTGATCGGATGGGTGGGCGTCGCAGAAATATGGCGACGCTCAAACTTATGACCTGGCGCGGATCCCCACGCCGGGGTCGTTGCTTCAGCATAGGTCGGAGCAGGATTGCGGTGTTTTCAACCCTGACAGAAGGCGCCGTAGTTTAACAATGATTGCCTCGCGGCAAGAGTGACGAAGCTGCTCAGCGGATTGCAGCCGCCGAAAGAGCCGGCATCGGATCGAACATTTTCGCCGCTCCGTCGTCTTATTGATAGTGGGAGTGCCGCGATGAAGAATCAAAAAGAAGACCGGGAAGAACTCGAAAGGCGGATCGCCCAGACACGCCGTCTGTTATCCGATGTCATTGATCCCACCACCTCGGAAAGGCTCAATCGCCTGATTGAGGATTTGGAACTGAGGCTGCGCGACAGACAGTAACGCCGCGCCGGTCGGCGGCGAGCGTGCGCCGGTGAAGGCATTGGGTGCGGCCAGGATGACGGCGTCCGCCAACGATGGTCGCACGGTTCCTATCCGAGACGATGCGCGCGCTCGACGCGTTCAGGACTTGCTGCCGCGATGCCGAAACGACGATCATTCCCATGCATTCTCTGGATTTGACCCTCCAGCCATGCCTCATCGTGTGCCAGATCCCGCAGCGCTTTCGCGCGCTTTCGCAACTGATTGCGCTCGGCTCCGCGGGGCAGCATGCGTGCCTCGTGCAGCGCCGCGCACGCGGCGTAGCGATAGGCACAGGAACGGCGGAAAAACAGCAGATTGCTCATGACGGCTCCTGATTGATCGTTACCGAAAGATGGATCGGGCGGCATGAACAGGGCATGAAATTCGCTGTTAATTTTCGTTCATCTCCGGTGGCGCGGTTTCGGTCGCCTCGGGATTCCAGCTGTGGAGTATCCGCTTTGCGCGGCGGGCTCTCTTTGCATTTGCCCGGGCCGCACCCGGAACGAAGGCGCCTCAAGGGCGCGCCGGGTCGTAACCCCAGAGATTGTTTGCGGGAATTGCGATGCTCGCGGCAGGGAACCCGCGGCGGCAGTCGGCGTTCACATTTGTGTCACAAAACCGGCGGCGGCGCATGGCAGAGGAATTGGACAAAAAAGTGAAGACGGCGCTCAACGAGACAAGGCTCCTCATTCTTGGGGTGCAAGTGCTGCTGGGCTTCGAGTTCCAATGCTTCTTTCAGGATGGCTTTGCGGGCCTGTCTGCGACTTTAAAGTCGCTTTGCGCCGCCGGGCTGTTCCTCGTGATCGCGTCGACCGGCGTGCTGGTGTTGCCCACCATGGAGCATCGGCTGGTGGAGCGAGGCCAATCAAGCGTCCGCCTGCTGAAGGAAGCCAATTTCTGCACGGGTCTCGGGCTGGCCGCGCTGACGACGAGCCTCGGCGTTTCCACCTATGTCGTGATCGATCGACATTTTGGAATGGCCGCGGGCATCGCGATTGCGCTGATTTTGGCCGGCCTTGCTGCCTTCGCCTGGTTCGGCCTCGAATTTCTCGTCGGATCTTCAACAGGAGTTAATGACATGAAGACGTCGGCAACGCCGCTGGAGACCAGGATCGAGCAGATGCTGACCGAAGCCCGGATCATTATCCCGGGCGCGCAGGCATTGTTCGGATTTCAATTCATCGCCATGCTGACCACTGGTTTTGACCGCCTTCCCCAAACCGCCAAGCTCGTGCATGCCACGGCGCTTTGTCTTATCGCGGTCAACGTCATTTTGCTGATGACCCCCGCGGCGCTGCACAGGCTGTCGTTCCGTGGTGAAGACTCGGAAGCATTCCTTCGGATGGGATCCGCCTTCGTCATCGCCGCGCCGCTGTTTCTCGCCGCGGGAATCGCGGCGGAGGCCTATGTTGTCCTGCAAAAGACGTTTGCGAACGAGGCAGGGGCTGTTGCCGGCGGCGCTGCCAGCTTTCTTGCACTGATCGCGGTCTGGTACGCTGTCCCGCTCGCGCTGCGTATCGCGATAACGAGACATCCTCCTCAGACCCGGAAGAGGTCCGTGGCGGCGTAGGGTTGAAACAGTGGTGCGCATCACCGTTCATCCGACCAAGACAGACGTCGCACTGGCTGACACCATCGCGGCTCATACCGGGCCGCGCACCGAAGCGGCGGCCGAAGTTCTAACGTGGGGAGCGGATGAACATGTCCTTTGTGCGTTGGCCGCCGGATGGTGGCTGTATTGTCGCAACAAGTCTGCCGATGAGCGGCGCGCCAGCGATCATGTTCTGCTGACAACCCTTGTTGCGTCGGCGTTACCTCACTTGCTGAAGACTATATTCGATCAGGAAAGGCCCGATCGCACGACGATCGAGGGGCACCAGCGGGGCATTCCCATCTCGGGCAAACCGTTCGATGCCTTTCCATCCGGCCACGCCGTACATATTGGCGCGCTCGCCTCCGCAGCGAGCACGCTCCCGGCCAAACAGCGAAACGTCGTGTGGAGCATCGGGGCCGGACTGGTGCTGACCCGGATCGTGCTGTTGGCGCATTGGGCGAGTGATGTTGCCGTCGGCCTCGCCGTTGGCGCGGTTACCGAGCGGCTGCTTCGATTGGTGACCGGCTATGGTCGCGGCAATAAACGCCCGGCCGGTGGTGAAGCCAGCACAAGGCCATGGCGCGCGTCCTGACGGGTACATCAGGCTGGCACTATGATTCCTGGCGCGGCCCCTTTTACCCGTCCGGTCTCCCGCTCAAACGTCAGCTGCAATTCTATGCCAGCCAGTTCCCGACCGCCGAACTCAACGGCGTGTTCTACCGGACGCCGACTCGCGAGGCGGTCAGAAGCTGGCGGGAGCAGACAGGCAATGATTTCGTGTTTTCCTGGAAAGCATCGAAATTCATTACGCACTGGAAACGGCTGTCCGAAAACTCCGTCAACAGTCTGGAGCTTCTCGAAAGCCGCCTGGCGCTGCTGGGCGACAAGGCCGGACCCATCCTGTTTCAGCTCCCTCCCAACTTCACAGCCGATCGCGAAAGGCTTGCATCATTCGTCAAGCTGCTCTCAAGAAAACGCCGTTACAGTTTGGAATTCCGGCACCCGAGCTGGTATGCCGCGCCGATATTGAAACTGCTGAGAGACGAGAACATTTCGCTTTGCCTGTCTGACCATCACGACGCGCCGGCGCCATGGAAGCGGACCGCGGATTTCGTCTATGTCCGGGGACACGGACCCGGCGGCCGCTATGCGGGTCATTACCGTTCCAACACGCTTCGGAATTGGGCCGGGCGCATCACCTTGTGGAAGAAGCAGGGATGCGACGTCTTCGTCTACTTCGACAACGACCAGAAGAGCGCAGCACCTGCCGACGCCATCAAGCTGCGGCAACTATTGTAGGGCCTCTGCCAGTTCGGTTGATGCATTCCTCCGTCATGGCCGGGCTTGTTGTATGGCCCAGGCATGACGAACTCAACCGAATGGCCAGCGAGGAACGATTCTCCAACCCTCGGATTATGTTGCGAGACTGAAGTAATGACATATGACAAGCGATTTCGACCGGCGCTCGCGCTCCCTGTGGATGGACATTGAAGTCGCACCTGGGGCAACGCCGCTCGATAATGATCCTGCGTCGACGTCGCAGCGCAGCTAACAGCTCTTTTCGTCAGGGCGGTACCCGCCGACGATCGAACGAGTTCGCATGAGCCATCCATTCAGGCAAAGGCGCGCCGTCGCGATGCCTTCCGCCTGCGCACGCCGCGGCCCAGGCTGCAACAGCGCCCAGCAAGACTGCTGTCGCTACAGAAAATGCCAGAATGACCGTGCTGCGGCGCGATCGCGCGATGGCGGCCTTGGAGTTCGCGATAACGCTATCCACCCGTCGCTCCGCATCCGTCGGCGCCAGACCAGTCGTGGCCCCAACCTGTTGGATGAGATAAGCCCTGTCGTCGGCGCTCATGCCGTCATGGCTCGATGCGGTGAGCAGGATGCGGCCGGCCTCGGCGCGCTCCAAGCTGAGATCGATATTACTGGGGGGCCGCCGCCCGGGTTGAAGAGCGTGGCAATGCTGCACCGCCGATAAGAGCGGTCAACACCGCCCCCATGACGACCGCCAACGACCAGACGCCCAATCCATGAAGACCATCCGCGCGCTCTACTTCGTCGGCCGGGGTTGCAACGATCGACGTGCGAATTCGGCCGGCGATGTAACCGCCGAATCCGAAGCTCAACACGGCTTGAATAATCAGATAAATGCCTGACAGGAACCATAACGCGGCGGAAGCATCACGCCAGGTCGGCGCCGTCGATGTGACCCCCAAGCCGACGGTAGCCCCAAATGTCACGAGGATGAATGAAAGAGCCGTTGCAGCGAGCGCGCCCAGGATAATCGGCGACCACTGCAAGAACCTCGGCGCGACGTCGCCTCGCGGCGCAACAACCGTGCTTTCCAAGGACATTTTCCTTCCCTTATCGAAGGCCAAAGAAGGACAGGATCGCCAAAATCACCACGACAAGTCCGACCAGATAAATGAGACCGTTCATGACTGCCTCCCGACAAAAATTGCTCGGGATAATCGGACAGATTTCGCAAAGTTCCTGCAGCGAGGGGGAAATGTCCCGAGCTTGCCGGCTGTAGCTTAGCTCGCCTGGAGAGGAGCCGCTTCGCCGTCTCGCTTTCTGATAGAGCCTTGGTGCATTGCAAATGCATGGGTGACCTCGGCCCCCATGAGCACGATTTGCGCCGAGTAATAAACCCAGATCAAGACCACCACGATCGAAGCCGCCGCGCCATAGGTCGATTCCAGACCCTGTTTGCCGATGTAGAACCCGATTGCGGATTTGCCCAGCTCGAACAGGGCAGCGGTCACGATTGCTCCGAGCCATACGTCATACCAGTCTACCGGTGCATCCGGCAGCCATTTGAACATCATGGCAAACAGGACGCTGACCACCGAAAACGAAACCAGCGTGCTGACCAGATGCAGAACCCACTCCTGCACATAAGCCGACGCATAGTGAGCGAATGCAGCGACCGCAGCGGTGACGATCATCGAAGTCAGGAGCAAAAAGCCCAGGGCGAGGACGGCCGCGAGCGAGACGACGTAGGAGCGAAGGAACTGCCATACCCCCTCTGTCTGGGTTTCCTCGACCTCCCAAACGATATTCAGTGCGTCCTTGAGCTGAATGATGAGGCCGAGCGCCGCAGAGACCAGCGTCCCCGATCCCAGCACGGTTGCGAGCAGGCCCTGCCGAGGTCGACCGGCGTCGGCCAGCATCGCCTGCACGGCATTGGCGCCGGTATCGCCGAGCATTCCCTTGATCGAGGCCGCGAGTTCGCCGTTGACGGCTTCACGGCCGAAGACCAAGCCTGCCACGGCGATGACGATGACGATGACCGGCCCAATGGAGAACACTGAATAATAAGCCAGCGCGGCGCCCTGGCGCGCGTCCTTGTGACGGGACCAATTGAGCGCCGCTTCGTTTGTGATCATCCACAGAGGTGCCATTGAGCCCTCCTGTCTGATGTCCTGCGACAAGAAGTTGGAGGCGAGCCGGGTTCCTGCCGGCCGAAAATTCCGCACGCGTTCGGCCGGGTCGAGATTGCGCTCGTCTCCCCGGCGGTCTCAGCATCCCCACGGTCGGCTCCCTCTTAAAATGATCGACCGTCGCAGCTAAGGAACAATGCGTGCAATTGAAAGTTCAGAGTGAACGTTTCGCCTTATCCGGGAGGACAACCGTGGCACAGACAAATCCGCGCACTTTGCAGGAGATCAAGCGAGATACCGAACAGGCGCGGGCCGGGCTGACCGATACTGTCGATCAGCTCCGCAACAGCGTGTCGGAGACGGCGAGCGATATCCGGCAGCGGATCTCCCCCGAAGCCATCAAGGCCGAAGTGGGCGGCTATCTTCGCAGCCGCGGCGAACAACTGCTGGATAGCGTTACCTCTGCTGCCCGCCGAAACCCGATGCAGGCCGTCGCGGTCGGCGCCAGTGTCGCCTATCCGTTGCTGCGCATGGCGAGGTCGATTCCGGTTCCCATCCTCATGGTGGGTGCGGGTTTGTTCCTGGCGGGTTCGAAGACAGGACAAGCCGTCACGCAAAAGGCCTCCGACGCCATCGCGGATCTTGCCGACGAGGCCGGGCGTCGCGCGCGCGATCTACGGCGCGGTATCGACGACACGGTTTCCGCCGCTCGGGACTACGGGGCCGACACTGTCTCCGGGCTCGCGGACGCGGTTGCAGCACGGACCGAGGATCTGAAACAGAAGGCGGCCTCAGCCGGCTCCAGTCTGTCGTCGACCGCGGATGACATCCGCAGCCGGGCTGTTGACGCAGGCGATGCCGTCAGGAATGCAGCCAGCGATGGCCAGGAAAGAACGGTTGCGGCAGCCAATTCCATAGCGGGTGCCGCCGCGGACGTCCCTGTCGGGGTGACCGCCACTGCACGAGACGCTTTCGGCAAGGGTATCGACAGTGTTCGAGAAACGGCCGGGACGGTCCGGCAGCGCTCGGCGGAGCTCTCGGACCGCGCGGGCAAGACGTTCCTGCAAACTTTAGAACAGAATCCTCTGCTCGTTGGCGGTATCGGACTTCTGATCGGCGGCATCATCGCCAGCGCGCTGCCCCGTTCCGATCTTGAAGACGGGCTCGTTCGTGACGCCAGCGGCGAGATCAAATCCCGTGTTCGCGACGCCGCCTCAAAAGGGATCGCAGCTGCCAAAGACGTCGCCGGTGAGGTCTATGACGACGTGGTGCGGCGGGCGGAAGAGCAGGGACTTACGCCTGATCGCCTGGGCGCAGCAGCCGCGGATTTGGGCCAACGGGTACGCAAAGTCGCCGAGGCCGCCGTGACCACGGCGTTCGAACCAGAAGAAATCCATTCACAAGAGGTCGAGGGAGAAACGCATCATGGCTGAGACATATAAGAGCGCAGATCAGATGGAAGCGAAAGCGGAGAAGTCAGGCCAGCTTGGCTCGCTGGCGCAAAGCGTGGCTGAGCAGGCTATGTCGGCTGGGCGTGACCTCAAAGACAAGGCTGCCGATCTCGCCGGCGCCTCGGCCGAGACGATCAAGGGCCAGGCGTCCGATTTTGCGGATGCCGCAAGGGACTTTGCCTCACAGACCGGCGAGAAGGCCAAGCAGGCGGTCAATGATCAAAGGGGTGCGGGAGCGGAGTATGTCGGCAATCTGGCCGGCACCATGCGTCGTGCCGCCCGCGAGTTCGAGTCCGATCTTCCGATCGCTGCGACCTACATTCGTAAAGCGGCATCCCAAGTCGAGTCGGTCTCGGACACCGTGCGAAACGGTAACTTCAGCGACCTTGTTCGCAGTGCGCAATCGTTCGCTCGGCGGCAACCCACAGCGTTCCTCGGCCTGTCCGTGCTGGCAGGGTTCGGCGTGATCCGATTCCTGAAGAGTTCGGCCGATGCCAGCGGTCAATACGGCGAAGCCGGATCTTCGGACGCGGTGAAACAAAATCGAGGACATTCCGCATACGCGGCCACATCGGGTTCGGACAACCGAGGATATCGCGATGAGTTCACAAAATAGCCGTTCGATCCCGGAACTGTTCAGCGACGCGCTTGGCCAGCTGGCGAAGCTCGTTGCCAACGAGTTCGATCTCGCGCGCGCCGAAATATCCGAAAAAGCCAATCAGGCGGTTCGTGCGGCGGCGCTGATCGGCGCCGGCGCAGTTTTTTTCATTCCCGCACTGGTACTGATCCTTTTCGCGATCTCCGCGGCGCTGATACGCAGCGGCATTTCCGATCCCGTCGCTTATCTCATTACCGGAATTGGAGCGGCTCTGTTTGCAGCAGCGCTCGTCGGCGTCGGGTTGAGGCGGCTTTCGGGCGAGGCTCTGAAACCTGCGATGACGCTCGACCAGATGCAACGCGACAAGATTGCTGCCAAGGAGATGGTACGATGAACGATAGCGCTAACAAGGCCGGCGATTTCGTCAGGGACCTCGGCGACGCTGCAAGACGGAACCCGATCTCCGCGGCTCTGATTGGAATGGGAGTGCTTTGGCTTTTCGCCGGCGGCGCGCGCCGCGCTGATTTCGATGGCCCCTCGGCGGCAAACGATGCTGTGACGGCGGGACGTTCTGCGATGAGGTCCGGCTTGCAATCGGTCAGGGATGGAGCGTCCGACCTCGTCGATGATATCGGTCACAAGGCCCGGCGTGCCGGAGCAAGCTCTGGCGACGCGATCCAATCCGCAGCGAATACGATCCGCGACGGCGGCGCTGCCGCGTATCAGCGAACGTCTCGTCTGGGTTCGGATTTTGCGGAATCGGCGTCCGATTTTGCAAGATCAATTCCCGGCTCAGCTTCGGATATGTTCGATACCGGGCGATCCAACCTGACGGCTCTGTTTCGCGACCAGCCGCTGTTGCTGGGTGCGGTCGGGCTAGCGATCGGTGCAGGCATCGCCGCTTCACTCCCAGCGACTGAACTTGAAACCGAATATTTCGGCGATACCAGTGATCGATTGAAGGACAAGGCCCAGGAGTTTGCGTCCGACCAGGCGGAACGGGCCAAAACGATTGCGGAGCAATCGGTCAAGGCCGCAGCCGAGGAAGCTCGCCGCCAAGGCCTCGATCCGGAGGGGCTCAAGTCAGCTGCGGCTGACGTCGGCGCCAAGGTCAAGACCGTCGTTGGCTCCGCAGCTGAAAGCGTCAAAGAGCGGGTCAACCCAGGCTGAGCAATTTCAATGCCCGGCAGTGCACATCGCACCGATGGAATGCCGAATATTCTCGCCAATTCCGACGCGGACGTCGCCCGATTGACCCTCGCTGAATTCAATCGCGAGATATCATGGACGAAAATCGGGGCGGTCCAACCCTGGCCGGCTGTCACGCGCGGGCTTCCAGCTCACAGCTTCCAGTTCAATCCGGAGCGAGCGATGTGGAGTCCGATTGTTCCGGTGGAGAGCGAGCCCCGCGTCGTATCCGTGAAGGAGAACGGCAGCATCGCCAATGTCTGGTAGGCAACCGTCATGCCGCCATATTGCGTATAAAGATATTCCGTCTTCAGGCTGAGGTTGTCGACGATCGGATACTCAATTCCGTGGCGACCGTTCTCGCGATCACGGCGGGTTACAGCTTCGCCTAAGGCCAAGGAAAATTCAAGGAAAATTCAAGGAAAATTCAAGGAAAATTCCGGCTTATCCGCCGGCCATCAGCGCGCGATGTCTTCCAGGCGCAGATTGCGCGTCTCGATCATCCGGGTGGAGGCTAGCAGTCCCAGCACCGCAACGCCTGCGAACATCAGGAATACCGAGTCGACGCCGCCTTCGCCGAGCATGAACCCGATGAGCCAGGGCCCGATCGCCGAGGCGATCCGGAGCCACGACGTGGCAACGCCGGTACCGATCGCGCGCATCCGGGTCGGATAGATTTCGGGGGTATAGAGATAGACGACGGCATTGATGGATCCGATCAGCCCGTAGCTGAGCGTGGTGAGGACAATGACCCACGAGACCTCTCGTGCCGCGCCGAACGCCAGCATTGCGAGAAGCACGGCGCCGAGCCCGAAGGCGCCCATCATCCAGAGCTTGCGTCCGGTGCGATCGATCACCACGGCACAGAGCAGCAGCAACATCACTTGCGCCACGTTGGTCATCGAGGCGGCGCGCAGCGCTTGCGGAACGCCAAGATGATAGACCGTGGTGTAGAGCGTCGGCATCCAGTTGTTGAGGCTGTTGGCAATCAGGAATGCGCTGGCCCACAGCACCCAGACAATCAGCGTGCGGCCGCGATAGGCGGGGGACAGCAACTCGCTCCATTTGCCGCGCGCTCGCGCTGCAACGGGGGGCCGTTCCGGCAGCGTTACGGCCGGCAACTCGGTCGGCACGACCGCGGCCGCCTTGCGGGACGCCGTCTCCAGCTGGGTGACCACGGCCTCAGCCTCCGCGAGACGGCCCTGGCCGATCAGCCAGCGCGGGGATTCCGGCAGGCGCAGCAGCAGGTAGGCGATGAGCAGTCCGGGAAGGCCGCCGATCAGGAACATCGTCTTCCAGCCCAGCAGCGGCACCAGCACCGCGCCGACCTGGCCCGTCACCATCAGCCCGATGGGGAAGATCATCTCGTACAGCAGGAAGAACCTGCCGCGGCCGCGCGCCCTGGAAAGCTCGCTGATGTACACGGCGGCGACCGGCATCTCGCCGCCGACGCCGATCCCCTGAATGAAGCGACACACCAGGAGAACGTTGAAACTCCATGCAGCGGCGCAGGCCAGACTCATCACCGCGAAGATTGCGGTCGCAGCAGCCGCGCACGGAATCCGGCCGTAACGCTCAGCCGCCCAACTGAAGGCGAGGTTGAACGCGTCGAAGAACGTGGCGCTGCCCATGATCACGCGGGCGCGGATCTGCCAGCCCGACGTCGGTAACAGCTCCATGCGCGCGGTCAGCGCGGCCGCGGCACCCTCTGGCGCAAACAGCGGCGCCGGCGCGACAATGGCGGAAGCCGCAGGCAAGGACGCGTCGGCGACTGGCACAGTTTCTCTCCCTTTGTTTATTTATTGTGGTTGGCCCGGGTGAATCGAGCCAGTCTTGAGCAGGCCAGTTTGCACTGGATCAATCTTGAGCAGGCGTCCGTTTCATCAGCGCCAGAATTTCGTCCGCAATCACGCTCGGACACTCGATCGGCGTCAGGTGGCGAACTTTCGCCAATACCGACAGCGTCGCGTTCGGCATGGCCCTGAGCATCTGCTCCGACATTGCCACCGGGGCCGCGAAATCCTCCTCGCCGACGATCACCGCGGTCGGCATGCGCATTGCCGGCTGGCTGTGCCGAAGGTCGGCGTCGCCCAGCATCTCGCAGGTGGCCACATAGCAGTCGATGTCATTGGCGAGGAAAACGTCCATCTTCGCGCGCATCACCTCCGGATGGGCTTCCCGGAACGCATCGCTGACCCAGCGTGTCGCCTGGAATCCCGACAGAGCCTGAAAGCCTTTGGTGGCCGCTGTCGCAGCCCGCTCCCGCCAGTCCTTCGGCGCGGTCGGGCCGTACCATGCGGTGGTGTCGATCAGCGCCAGGGCCAGCGCCCGATCCGGATAAAGCCCGGCGAACGCCTGCGCGACGCAGCCGCCCATGGAGCAGCCGGCAACCATTGCATGAGGCCAGTGCACCTGGTCGAGCAGGCCCGCCAGGTCTGCCGCGAACAGCTCCGGCGTGAACTTCATCTTTGGGCGCCCGGACTTGCCGTGGCCACGGCAATCATAGGTCAGCACGTCAGCATGCGGAGTCAGCAGCGGCACCACGCCATCCCAGACGCTCCGGTCAAGCGCCAAAGAGTGGATCAGCGCGATCCGCGGTCGGGAATGCCCGCCGCCTTGCGGAGACGCAGTGTGCAGTGTGTAGCCGATTGGACAGCCGTCGGACGCGGTGAAAGTCCCTGCCGTAGCAGTGAAGGAACCGCTCATGCCGCGGCCACGGGGATCTGCGTCGCGCCCGGCGTCGGGGCCGGCTCGTCGAGCGAAACGGTCCAGGCGTCGTAGCCGTAGAGCCAGCTCGGATCGTCGTTGCCGCCGCTCATCCAGGTGTTGGCGCTGGAAATGGCCTGGATCCTGGAGGTGCGGGGTTTTCGGTGCGCCTCGAAGCGCTTGAACGCCGCTTCGATACCGTCGACCGCCACGTCCTTCAGGCAGCGTGCCAGCACGGCGGCGTCTTCGATCGAGGTGGCCGCGCCCTGCGCCATATAAGGCGTCATCGGGTGGCAGGCGTCGCCGATCAGCACGACCCGGCCCTGGCTCCAGGTCGGCAGCGGCTCGCGCTCGAGGATCGCCCATTTGTGGCAGTCGGGACAGGCCTCGAGCACCATGCGGACCTCAGGGTGGAATCCGGCATAGGCCGCGCGCAGCTCATGAACGTCGCCCATGGCCGACCAGGATTCTTTCGTCACCCAGTCCGCCGGCTCGGGCACGCTGGTCACGAAATACAGCTCGCTGCGGTCTTTCGTCGTGTAGTAGATCACGATGTGACGATCCTCGCCCCACCACTTCGTGCGGGAAGAGGAGATTTCCTTTGGCATCAAGTTGGATTTGAACACCGAACGGTAGGCAATGCGGCCGCGATGCAGCGGCTTGTCGGGGCCGATGATGATCTCCCGCACCAGCGAGTGGACGCCGTCCGCGCCGATGACGGCATCCGCCTTGGCCGTGGTGCCGTCCGCGAAACGCAGCGTCACCGGCCCGCCATTCTGCTCCAGGGCGACCAGCTTCTTGTTCAGATGGATGAACTCGTTCGGCACCACGGCGGTCAGCGCCTCATGCAGGTCGGCGCGATGCATGCAGAGGAAAGGCGCGCCGTAGAGGTCTTCCGGCATCGGCAGTTCGCGCTTGATCTCCCCGGTATCGCCGACCCGGTTGAGGTGGGAGTAAGGCGCGAACGCCCGCTCGCGCAGCCGAGCCTCGACACCGATGCCGCGCAGCACTTTCATCGAGTTCGGCAGCATCTGGATGCCGGCGCCGATGCGGCCGAACTGATGCGCCTGCTCATAGACGTTGACGTTGATGCCCGCCTGCCGAAGCGTGGCGGCTGCGGCCATGCCGCCCATCCCGGCGCCGACGATCGCAATTGTAGGTGTCGCCATAACCCTGCCGATCCTCATCCCTGAAAGAACAGTGAGAGGCCGTCGCGGGCCTCTCTTGACCAAAACATTGACCGCACCGCTAGGTATGTAAAATATATCTTTGATATCCAGTTCATACTTTGCAAGTATGAGATGTCGTCGGAGTGATGCGGTGGAATTGAGACATTTGCGCTATTTCGTTGCTGTCGCCGAGGAGGGCTCCGTCACCAAGGCAGCCCGTCGGCTCAACATGGAGCAACCGCCGCTGAGCCAGCAGATCCGCGCGCTGGAGACCGAACTCGGCGTGCGCCTGTTTGATCGGGTGGCCAGGCGCGTCGTGCTGAACGCCGCCGGCAAGCAATTTCTCGAAGATGCAAGGCAGACGCTGGACAGCGCCGCGGCAGCCGTTACGCGGGTGCGGCGCTTCGACCGCGGCGAGCAGGGCCACGTCGCCTGCGGGTTCACCAGCTCGGCATCGCTGCATCATCTTGCGCCGCGGCTGATCCGGGCCTTCCGCCAGGCCTATCCGCTGGCGACGCTGGATGTGGAGGAGCGGGAGACCTTCGAACTGCTCTCCGGGGTGGATCAGAAGCGCCTTGACACGGCGTTCGTCCGTACCGCGGGATCGCGTTTTCCTGCACTGGGAAGCCACGTCCTGCACGAGGAAGAGTTCGTGGCGGCGCTGCCGCTGGATCACGCGCTCGCGGGGGCAATCGCGCCGCTTGCGCTGTCGGCGCTGATGCCAGAACGGCTGGTGCTCTATCGACGCCCGGATGGTGTCGGGATTTTCGACGTGCTGATGGACGCACTGCGCCGGGCCGGCTTCGCGCCTCAGGTGGCGGAGGAGGTCCCCCGCATCATCACCGCAATCAATCTGGTCGCAGCCGGCCAGGGGATCTCGCTGGTGCCCGAGTCAATGCGCGCGCTACACAACGAGAGCGTCGTCTACCGCAAGCTGGTCAAAGGCTCGCTGCCGCCGATGCCGCTGACCCTGGTGTATCGGCGGCACGACCCTTCCGCGTTGGTGCGCAACTTCATCGCGGTGGCGCGAGAAGCGTGTAGCCGCAGTAGCGATGGTTGCTGATCGCGCTACGTCGCCAAGCCGGCGATCCGGCAGTGAAATCCATCGGGCAGAGGTGGCTGGCGGCTCACGGGCTCGAAGCGTCCAGCGCCGACTTCGTCGACATCAGGCCAATAAAAACCCCGCCCGCGGGGGTCCATGGACGGGGGCAGAGCAAGATGGAAGAATCATGACGCGGGATCGCGCGGTGGCCAGGGGGCGTTACCGTGGTTCGGTGTCATCCGAGGAGATGGAGGGGATTTAACGGGCGGCCACCTGGGAGCTCAGAAAAACCCTGCGCTCAGGTCAAGCCCATAGCTCGCCAGGCACAGCGACACGAGCACTCCGACGCCGCAAAATATCGCGATGACTTTTAGAATCTCGGCTTCAGCCGACGAAGCAGGGAACATGAGCGACATCATTTTGATTATTGCAGTCATTGCATCCTCTAATCTTTGGAGCCCGATGATAGGTCGAGCTCCAAGGCATTAGGTTCAAGGAAATTTCAGCCGGGCTGGACATGGAACGGTTCCCGGCGGTCTGGCAGCGCGGTTCTCCCGGATGGCACCGCGCCAGTTTCAGGTCGCTGAGAACCAAGTCGATCCGGTCGCGGTCAAGCCCACGCCCATCGCAGCGAATAGTCACCTGCAAAAGCCCGAGCCCCGTGCCTTGCCGACAGGCTTGGTCGTGAAGAAGCGTCGTGCCGAATGCTCCGGAGGCAGGGTAGAGGCCCCGTAGTTCCACTGGTTAAAAATTTGGTTAAACATTGAGACGCGCCACCTAACATCAGGAGAGGAAGTGAAACCGTCGAACCGCAGGTTTCGACCGAATCGGCGGCGCCGAAATCCTCAAATATCGTCCAGGTTGCAGCGCGTTGGGTTCTCCGAACCCGGAAATGAAAGTCGAAACGAAATGCGGTCTTTCCTCTTCAAGATCTCCGGCCGTCTCTATGCAGGCTTCGGCGCTCTCGTCCTGTTCGGCATAGCGCTCGCCAGCTTTGCGGTGTGGCAGTTGTCAGCCATTCAGGGTCAGGTGAAGGTGGTGGGCCTTCAGTCCGATAACCATGTTCGCGCCGTCGAAATCTCGATGCAACTTCAAGCCATCCGCCGCGCCATCCTGCGGTACAACTTCGACCAGGACGAGCCGTCGTTCGCCGAGGCCGAGAAGCGGCTGGCCGAGGCGAGCATTCTCCTCGAGACTGCAGTCACGCAATCGGCCAACGAAGAACAGCGCGCCGGCTATAATGTTGTCGTAAAGGACGTAGCCGAGTTGAAGACCAGGCGCGTCGCGCTCGGCGAAGCTGTCAAGCAGATGGTTGCGAATCGTGAGCTGCTGTTCTCGAACGGTGACGCGATGGCTGCGGAGGTGCAGAAATTCGTGGATGCTGCGAACGAGACGCCTTTTTCCGCGTCGGCAGCCTCGCTCGAGGCCAAGGTTCTTCTGGTGCGGGTCGCGAACTGGCGTTTCCTGGCGACCCGCGATCAGAAGGGTACCGCGACGTTCAAGACCAATGTCGGTAAAGTCCGGCAGCAGATCGCCGAGCTCGAGAAGGCCGATCTGCCGTCAAGCCTTGCGACGATGCTGAGCTCGGTCAAATCCTATGTGACCAGGTATTCCGATGCGTTTGAAAAGACATCGGTGAACCTGCTGCTCGGGGATGAGATCTACTACAAGGCGGTCACTCCGCTTGCGGTAAGTGCAACCGGCAAGATGGACAAAGTCGGGGAATCGATCGCCGCGGCGAGCAAGAGGACGACCGCCGAGACCGACGACCGCATCGCCAGCACCGTCACGACGCAGGAAATCGTGGCCGGCGCAGCCACGCTAATCGGCATGCTGATCGCATTCTTCATCGGTCGCAGTATCTCGAAGCCGCTCGCCGGTCTCAAGACGGTGATGGAAGCATTTGCCCGCAACGAACTGAACGCCGACGTGCCCGGCGTCGAGCGTCATGACGAAGTCGGCGAGATGGCCCGCGCCGTGGAAGTATTCAAGAAGAACGGCCTTGAGGTCGAGCGCATGAAGGCCGATCAGCTGGCGACGGAACGGCGCACTGCTGCGCAGCGCAAGACCGATATGAACAAGCTCGCCGACGATTTCGAAAGTGCGGTTGGCGAAATCATTGAGACCGTGTCCTCGGCATCGACGGAACTGGAAGCCTCGGCTGGTACGTTGACCGCAACCTCGGAGCGTGCGCAGGAGGTGACGACCCGGGTGGCCGCGGCCTCGGAAGAAGCCTTTGCCAGGGTGCAGTCAGTGGCATCGGCGACCGAGGAGATGGCCTCGTCGGTCAACGAGATCAGCCGCCAGGTGCAGGAATCCGCCCGGATCGCCAACGCGGCGGTTGAACGGGCGCAGAAGACCAACGACCAGGTCGGCGAATTGTCCAAGGCGGCGGCGCGGATCGGCGACGTCGTCGAACTGATCAACACCATCGCGGGACAGACCAACCTGCTGGCGCTCAACGCCACCATCGAGGCGGCCCGGGCTGGCGAGGCTGGCCGCGGCTTTGCCGTGGTGGCCTCCGAGGTCAAGGCGCTGGCCGAACAGACCGCCAAGGCCACCGGCGAGATCAGCCAGCAGATCACCGGTATCCAGGCTGCCACCGACGAATCGGTGGTGGCCATCAAGGAGATCGGCACCACCATCGGCAAGATGTCCGAAATCGCGTCGACCATCGCGTCGGCGGTGGAAGAGCAGGGCGCGGCGACGCAGGAAATTTCCCGCAACGTGCAGCAGGCGGCGCATGGCACTCAGCAGGTAAGTTCCAACATCACCGACGTGCAGCGCGGCGCCAGCGAGACCGGATCGGCATCCTCGCAGGTTCACTCCGCGGCGCAGTCGCTGTCGCGCGACAGCACCCGGCTCAAGCTGGAAGTCGGCAAGTTCCTCAACACCGTGCGCGCGGCCTGATCAAGACAAAGCTTGGCTGGCAGTGGGCCGGGCTTCGCAGCATTTGTGAGCCTGCTGGATCCAGAGCATTACCCGGAAAAACATGCCCTCGGATCTGATCCGAGGGTAGAAACCGGTTTTCCGAAAAGATCATGCTCAAACACAAAGATCGCGCCTGCGCCTGATTCAACTTACCTGATTCAACTTAATTGAATCGGCGGGTGCGTTCACTCCAAAGTCTGGACAGGCGGCGGCGCTCCAACCGGCTGAGGCTTCGCAATCGGAGCGGAACTGTTCTCGTTGCCGGGGGCCGTGGCGGCCGTACTGCTTTGCATACGATCCGCGCTGGCCCTGGATTCGGCAGTTGCTCCGACCGGGCCGGCAGGCGCAGCACCGTTGGCATCCCTTGATTTGTGCCTGCGATCCCGCTTCGAGCGAGACCCGGTCAGACCCCAGGAATGCGCAATCGAAGGCCCAGCCGAATAACCGATGACGGCTCCGGCTACGGCGCCTACTGGCCCAAGGACGACGGCGCCCGACAAAGCACCGAGCGCGGCGTCGCCAGCCCGATGCTGGGCAAATGCGGCCGAAGGTGCGAGCATCATCAAAATTGCGGCGGTTGCGAAAGTCCTGGTCATTTCATCCTCGCGTCGATCCGAGCACTGATCCGCAAATATGGCAGCAGAAAGATAAAACCGTGTCCTCTCGTCGACTGGCAGCAATCGCCCGAGGAACCAGTGGTGCGCAGCGATGCCGGCGCGGACGTTGTGCGCTGTCAGTCGGGAGCGGGTTCACTGCGCGGTTCGCGAAAGCCGCGCACGCGGGCGAGGCTCGTCCGCAATGGTCGGACTCGAAAATTCACGAGATCCCTCCGAGCCTGCCGGGAAATACTGACCTCATCCTGTGAGGATGAGGGCGTGCTTCACTTCATCATCTTCTCTGCCTCGGCTCGCAGAGCCTGGCGCGCAGGGTCGCGGGTGTAGAACATGTGGCCGCCCGGATAGACCACGAGCTTGACCCGATCGGGTGTGGCGTAGGGCGGCAGCTGGTCGAGCAGGATTTTCGAGCCGAAATACGGCGTGGCGAGATCGAACAGTCCGTGCGCCACTATCACCTTCAGCCTGGGATCAAGGGCGAGAATCTGTTTCAGCTGCGAGACCGACTCCGTCGGCTCCCGGCCGCGGCCAAAATCCCAGGCGTTGCCGACCGCGCTGCTCAAGAGCTCGTATGATCCGTCGGGCCGCCAATTGAGCTTGCGGGTGGTGAGGTCGACCGCGGCGCTGGTCAGCGGCGCCAGCAGCGCGTCGCCGGATGGATCGTCGAAATGTGAGATGCTTGAATCCGGATTGGGATCAATCCCCAAGACCGAGGCGTCGTAACGCCCGGTCACCTTGCCGTTGCGGCGATCAAATTCGCGACGGAATTCGATGGTGCCGAAGCGGCCGGCCAGCCTGCGGCTCACCGCCTGATCGATGCCGGTCAGCGCTGCTACCCGGTCGGCGAGGCGCGTCGTGGCCTCGGCGTCGGCCTCGCCCTTGACGAGGTCGAGCAGGAAATCGCCGCGCGCATAACCCTCGACATCGGCCATGTCGGCGCGGGTGATCGGGCCTTTCGCCTCCCGCGCCACCGCGGCCATGGTGGGCAGGCTCGCCACATATTGCAGGATGCTGGAGCCGGAATATTCGCGGAAGTCGAGCAGCGGCGAGATCAGGATCAGGCCCTTCACCCCTACGCCCTGACGGGTCTGCAATTCGCGCACCGCCCGCGGGCCGCGAATGCCGCCATAGCTTTCCCCCATGATGAATTTCGGCGACAGCAGGCGGTCCGACTTCTCCAACCAGCGACGGATCGTCACCGCCATGGAGGCGACATCGCCCTCGACCGAAAACAGCCGCCTGCGCACCTCCTCGCCGCTGGCGACGAAGCGGCTGTAGCCGGTGCCGACCGGATCGATGAACACGAGATCGGTAAAGTCGAGCCAGGTATCGGCATTGGGTTGCAATTCCGGTGGCGCCGAGGGGACTGCCGCGTCACCGTCCAGGACCAGGCGCCAGGGTCCGGCATTGCCGAGTTGCAGCCAGGCCGAGGCTGAGCCCGGCCCGCCATTGAAGACAAAGGTCACCGGCCGGCTGCGCGCCTCGGCACCGTCGAGCTGATAGGAGGTATAGGCAATGTCGGCCTGCGGCTCGCCCTTGCCGTCGAACAGGCGGATCGAACCTGCGGTGGCCGTGAAGGCGGCCCGCCGCAGCGGGTCTCTCCCCCGATGGCGTCTGGCTCGGAGGCGCCTGGCTCGAGGGTGACGCGGCGCCCTGCTGCTGCGGCGCAACTGCGTCCTGCGCAAGAGCATCGGCACCAATCGCAAACGCCAGCAACGAAAGCGCCAATAGTGCGACGGCGAAGCGCAACTGTCGCAAGGCCCGGAACGGGACGGTCATGTCGTGTTTTCTCCCTGCTCCGCGATTGCTGCGGCATGGCGTCTTATCACAGCGGCCGACATTCCCCGGATCGTCGCTGGTTGGCATCTCACAATCGCGACAGCTTGGGGTCGCTCAAGGGCGGAGCCATGGTCGATGACCTCTCTCTCAAATCCAGCAGAATGATATAATGTTCCCGAATTCGCCCCTCACTCGTAACCAGGTGGAACTGATGCAGATCGACGCCGTGTCATCTCCGGAGATGCCCGGATTTGGTGAACTTGGAATTTCGCCGCTCTCTGTCGAGGAACCACTCCAGAAGATGTTAGCGGCTTTTGCAGGGGAATTGGCATGACCATCGCGCAAGACGTAGATTTGCTTCTGCGGAACTTCGGCGTTCCGCGGCATCGCTACAGTCATGGCTCACGAACGGTGCGCTCGCCGTTAACTGGCGAGATCATTGCGAACGTCCAGGATACAAGTTCCGACAGCGCGACCGAAGCAATCACGCGAGCGAGAGCTGCGTTCCTCGCGTGGCGGTCAATTCCCGCGCCGCGGCGCGGCGAGCTCGTCCGAATTCTTGGCGATGAACTGCGCGGCGCCAAGGCCGCGCTTGGCCACCTCGTCACCATCGAGGCCGGGAAAATCCCGTCGGAGGGACAAGGCGAGGTCCAGGAGATGATCGACATCTGCGACTTCGCAGCCGGTCTCTCCCGCCAACTCCACGGCCTCACCATCGCCAGCGAGCGGCCAAATCATCGGATGATGGAGCAATGGCATCCGCTTGGTCCCGTAGGGGTCATTACCTCCTTCAACTTTCCTGTCGCGGTCTGGTCGTGGAATGCCGCCCTCGCCCTCGTGTGCGGCGCCCCGGTGATCTGGAAACCGTCGGAAAAGACGCCGCTGACGGCGCTCGCCGTGCAGGCCTTGTTCGAGCACGCGGCGGCGAAGCTTGACGGCATACCGGCCGACCTTTCGACAGTGCTGATCGGCGGACGGGAAATCGGCGGGATACTGGTCGACGATCCGCGCGTACCGCTTGTCTCGGCGACCGGCTCAACGGCCATGGGCCGAACGATTGCGCCTCGCTTAGCCCAACGCTTTGCCCGGGCCATTCTGGAACTTGGCGGCAACAACGCATCGATCGTGTGTCCGTCGGCGGATCTTGACCTCGCCCTTCGCGCCGTCGCCTTCGCCGCCATCGGTACGGCCGGCCAGCGCTGCACTTCCCTCCGCCGGCTGTTCATTCACCATACCGTTTATGATGCATTCGTCGTCAGGCTGAAGCAGGTCTATGCCTCCGTTCGGATCGGTAATCCGCTCGCGAAGGAAGACGTGCTTGTCGGTCCCCTCATCGACGAGGCGGCCTTTAAGAAAATGCAAGAAGCCCTGGCAGAGGTACGAATGCACGGCGGAGAGATTTTCGGCGGCGAGCGCATCGACGACGAGCGGCATCCGGCGGCGTATTATGTGAGACCGGCCTTGGTCGAGATGCCGGCGCGACTGCGGGATCGCCAATGCCAACATCGGCCCATCCGGCGCGGAAATCGGCGGCGCATTCGGCGGCGAAAAGGAAACCGGCGGCGGGCGCGAGGCAGGCTCTGACGCGTGGAAGGCCTATATGCGCCGCGTCACCAGCACCATCAATTTCGGTCATGAGCTTCCGCTTGCCCAGGGTGTCAGGTTTGAAATCGACTGAAGCCGTGCACTTGTCCATCTTACCTGAACATAGCTGAGGTCATGACAAAATCTGCACCGTTGTCGATGCGCCACCGGCCATGGTAACCCAGTGCTGTACTCAAAAGTTCCAACGTTGGAGCGTTTTCAAGCGAAGTGGATACCGGTTCGCGTGAAGAAAACGCGCAAAACAAAAACATAGAGCGCAATCTCGATTCAGTTCGATGGGATTGCGCTCTAGAGCAACAGCCTTGCACGCTGTTGACGTGGGTTCGATTCCAATCCCACTCACATCCGACACCTTTGCACTCTTCCGGAGTAGTCCGGCAGCGGCCCCGTCCTGCCGCCTTCTGCTACCGCGCATCTCGGGAGAGTGCTAGCATGCACGCGGGTTGGGCTATCCCGAGAATGTGGGGCTGATAGGGGGCAGGGCGCACTCTAACGCGCGACAACATCAGGAGGAATGCCATGAATCGCGTCTCTCTCATCATTGGGCTGTTCTTGACAGGCCTAGTGTCTCTGCCTGCAACGGCGACCGATGAACATAACATTGTTCTCCCGGACAATCTGAATTGGGGCGCTGCCCCGCCGGCCTTCCCGAAAGGCGCGCAAATTGCCGTTCTGAGCGGCGATCCGTCGAAGGAAGGGCTCTATGTCGTTCGCCTGAAGGTGCCTGCTGGATACAAAGTTCCGGCGCATGTTCATCCGAATGATGAATATATCACCGTCATCTCCGGGACATTTAACATCGGAATGGGTGACAAGCTCGATGAGAAGAAGGGAGATGCTCTCAAGGCCGGAGGATTTGCTCGCACGCCGAGAGGTATGCAGCATTATGCGTGGTTCACCGAGGACACGATCGTCCAGCTGCATGGGATGGGGCCGCAGGGCATCATCTACGTCAATCCGGCTGATGATCCGCGCAAGAGCAACTAGAATTTGAATAATGGACCCGCCGGGCGTCCCGGCGGGGCTCCATCGAACGCCTCGGCGGTATGGCACCCGCCGACGAGACGGACGAGAGTGCTCAGCGCGCCGTCATAATCCGACGGTCCAAACGCGATGATATGGGTTCTTTGCGGCGTGCGCGCCGGGGCGCGACGGGAAGAAACTCATGGCCTCCCGCCGAATTTCTCATCAATGAGTGTCTCCTCAATGAGTGTCTTCGGCGAGCGCATGTGACGGGTGACGTGTGTCGCCGCGCCGGTTTTGTGGGCGTACGTACATGATGGCCGCTTCCGGACGCTCCGTCTTGACCTTCAGCGCGGCGACGAGCGCGTCTTCGGCGTCTGCGACAACGTGGTCCGCCTTTCCTTTCAGCTTAAACCCAACGGTAAATCGCATCTGCGATCCTCCTCGATCGCCCAGAAAGATTTTCTCGAACAAACGAATCTGAAAAGGCCGCGGCTCTTCATGAGCACACGGTTGGCCAGCTAGCCCAGCGAGTTGATGATTTCCCGATAGGCTGCTTCAGGAAACGCTTTCAGCGTCCGCGTCCGGATGTTTCCCATCATGCCAAGCTGAAGGTTGAAACGTGCCGCCACGGCATCGTCCGGAGCTTCGTAGATCGCGACCATGTCATAGTCGCCCATGGTCATGAAAAAGAGCTTGAACTCACCGTCCATGTCCTTGAGAGCTTTCTTCGCCGCGTCCAGGCGACGTGGCGAGTCCTTCACTTTCTGCACGCCTTGGTCGGTCCAATTTGCAAGCATGACGTATGTGGTCATAACCCTCCTCCTTCTGGTACGAGGCAACGGTATCTACGTCGGTGGCGCGAAAGACATCACCCGGATGAGGTGCGTGTAGTCGGATTCGAACACCATGATCGCCACAAATACCAACCCCAACACCGGGCCATGGAGACCAAAGTAGTCGACGAGATAGGAGCAGGTGCTGAGAACGAACAACCATCCCCAGACCACGAGATAGAGCTTGATCGGGTGCTGTTGGCCCTTTGCGTGCGTTACTCCTGATACCAGCGCATCATGCACATGAGTGTGCAGCAGGTGTTGCTGCCCCTCTACGTGTACGGTTGCGTGCGTCATGTGCCGACCTCACCAAAGATAAAAGAAGGCAAAGATGAAAACCCACACAAGATCGACGAAGTGCCAGTACAGGCCCGTGATTTCGACGATCTCGTAGTAGCCCTTCCTGCTCGTGAAAAAGCCGCGTCTTTCGACATCGAAGTCTCCCCGCCAAACCTTTCGTGCAATGGCGATCAGAAAGATCACGCCGATCGTCACGTGGGTGCCGTGGAAGCCGGTGATCATGAAAAAGCTTGAACCAAACTGCGCCGCACCCCACGGGTTTTCCCAGGGCCGTACCCCTTCCATGATCAGCTTGGTCCATTCGAAGGCCTGCATCCCGACAAATGTTGCACCAAAAGCAGCGGTCGCCAGCATCAAGGCTGCGGTCTTGGCGCGATCGCGGCGGTAGCCGAAATTGACGGCCATCGCCATCGTCCCGCTGCTGCTGATCAACACGAAGGTCATGATGGCGATCAGGATGAGTGGGATGTGCTTGCCTCCGATCGTGAGGGCGAAGACTTCGCTGGGGTTGGGCCACGGCACGGTCGTGGACATTCGCGCCGTCATGTACGACAGCAGAAAACAACTGAAGATGAAGGTGTCGCTCAGGAGGAAGATCCACATCATGGCCTTGCCCCAGGAGACATTCTTGAAAGCGCGCTGATCCGAGGACCAGTCGGCGGCAATGCCTCGCCAGCCTGCAGGTCGTGCGGGGGATACTCCGGTGTTCGTCAGCGCGGTCTCTGCCATCGCCTTTCAACCCTCCTCAGGTCAGCAACTGGCGGCAGATGGCGGCGAAATCGTCCGCCCAACCTGTCAACACAGCAAGCAAGACCAGCCAGATAAGGAGCAGGAAGTGCCAATACATGGTGCACAATTCCACGCTCAAGCGCAGTCGCGGGATCTCGACACCACGCCACGCCTTGACGGTGGTCCTGCCCAAGGCCACGAGGCCGCCCAGCAAGTGCAGCCCGTGGGTCGCGGTGATCAGATAGAAGAAGGAGTTGGCAGGATTGACCGCCAGAAAATAGCCCGCGGTGTTCAACTGCTGCCACGCCAGCAGCTGACCAGTCAGGAAAACAACCGCGGAAACGCCCCCTGCCAGCAGGCCGGTCAGCACACCATCGCTGTCGTCACGACGCGCTGCAGCCTGCGCCCATTGCAGCGCACCGCTGCTCACGATCAAAACACCGGTGTTGAACCACAGCAACCTGGGCACCGGCAGCGACCGCCAGTCGATCAATTCCATACGCATGGAGTAGGCGCTGATGAAGAGCGCGAACAGCGAACCGACGACCGCGAGAAACACTCCCAAACCGATTTTCGCCGGCGGCAAGGACGAAGCGCCCCCGCCGCGAAAATCGCCGATCGCCCCTTCCTCCAGCCACGGTTTGGCTGCCAGCCGTTGCTGCGAGAGCCACCATCCCGCAATGGCCGCGATTCCAGCCATGAACAGGACAATGGCGCTCATGGATGAGGCCCCTGCGGCGCCAATCTGGCCGGCGGCTCATTCTGTGGCACGAAATCCCGCTTGGCGCCGGGCACGCTATAATCGTAAGCCCAGCGATAAACGACGGGGAGTTCTTTGCCCCAGTTGCCATGCGCCGGCGGAGTCTGCGGGGTCTGCCACTCAAGCGTCGTGGCTCCCCAGGGATTGCCCCCGGACTCCTTACCTTTGAACAGGCTCCAGATCAGATTGAACACGAACACAAGTTGAGCGAAGCCGACGATCAAGGCCGCCACGCTCATGAAGGCGTTCAGGTCGTGGGCGGATGCCGGGACGAAGGCCGTATCGCCGATGTCGTGATAGCGGCGCGGCATGCCTAGCAGGCCGAGATAGTGCATGGGGAAGAAAATCGCATACGCCCCGAGGAACGTCACCCAGAAGTGGAATCGCCCAAGCCTCTCATTCAGCATTCGTCCGGTGACTTTCGGATACCAATGATAGAGCGCGCCGAACACGACCATGATTGGCGCCACCCCCATCACCATGTGAAAGTGCGCGACGACGAACATCGTGTCGGACAGGGGAACGTCCACGACGACATTGCCGAGGAACAGCCCGGTCAGGCCCCCGTTGACGAAGGTGATGATGAACGCGAGCGCGAACAGCATCGGAACGGTCAGGTGAATGTCGCCACGCCACAGGGTCAAGATCCAGTTGTAAACCTTGATGGCCGTTGGAACCGCGATAATCAGCGTCGTGGTCGCGAAGAAGAATCCGAATTTCGGGTTCATGCCGCTGACATACATATGGTGTGCCCACACCACGAAGCTCAGCGCACCGATCCCGACGATCGCCCACACCATCATGCGGTAACCGAAGATGTTCTTTCGCGCATGCGTGCTGATGAGGTCAGAGACCATGCCGAAAGCAGGCAGCGCGACGATGTAGACCTCAGGATGGCCGAAGAACCAGAACAGATGCTGGAAGAGCAGCGGGCTGCCGCCACTGTACTTCATCTGCTGGCCCATCTCCACGAGCGTGGGCATGAAGAAGCTGGTACCGAGCAACCGGTCGAGCAGCATCATCACCGAGGCGACGAACAACGCAGGAAACGCCAGCAATGCCATCACGGTCGCCGTGAAGATGCCCCACACCGTCAGCGGCATCCGCATCAGCGTCATCCCGCGCGTGCGGGCCTGCAGCACCGTCACCACATAATTCAACCCGCCCATGGTGAAGCCGATGATGAACAGGATGAGCGACACCAGCATCATAATGATGCCCGCCTCCTGCCCAGGGCTGCCGGATAGAATTGCCTGTGGCGGATACAACGTCCATCCCGCACCGGTTGGCCCGCCCGGCACGAAGAAGGTCGCGACCAGCACCAACACGGCAAGCAGATAGACCCAGTAGCTCAGCATATTCACGTACGGGAAAACCATGTCCCGGGCGCCGACCATCAGCGGGATGAGGTAGTTTCCGAAACCTCCCAGAAACAGCGCGGTGAGAAGATAGATCACCATGATCATGCCGTGCATGGTGATAAACTGAAGATATTGG